>ENA-UOUE01000049-UOUE01000049.1-compost-metagenome-genome-assembly--contig:-NODE-49-length-84957-cov-9.625330_pt1 | contig 84957 bp, 75 predicted proteins | sample MGYA00238146_ERZ747223 | MGnify/ENA primary metagenome ERZ747223 (study PRJEB28781, sample SAMN06268865) | compost metagenome | isolation source: single cell | place: USA: California, Emeryville, Joint... | reverse complement strand
GCTTCTCAAACGAATCGTGTTTTTGGTGTTCCGAGACAAAATTAGAAAAAAAACTTCAAACGCTAAAAAGATGACAGCATTAGCAAAAAAGGAGGCAGCAGCTGATAGATATCGAGCATTTATACTTCGATCGAAATATATGAAAATTTGGAAGAGGATAGTTTTACCTGATAAAAAGCTAAAGAAGAACACAGCATTAGCTGCAAGATACCACCAACTTACGACAACTAAAAAATTTCTAAATTTGTGGAAACATCTAACGCAGAAAAAGCGCCATCTCAGAATAATGCTGGACGACTATGTAAAATACAGGATAATAATGTCCAAAAAGCGAATTCTGACCACTTGGATTTCTCAAATTCGTGATCTCCCACAAATGATAGTAACTCTCTCTTTCTGATGCTTTAAGGGAACAACATTTCTTTCAAATTAGAATCCTCTCTCCAACAATGAGTATTTCGAAGAACAAAGAGGCTTATCTGATGGCAAAGGAGCGATCATTGCATTAAAACAATGGTAAACTAGGATGTAAAGCTGGGCCTAATAAATACATTAGGTATAGTAAAAAACAAACTCATGCAATGATAGTTAGCAAAATTCAGACTGAGAAAACAAAACAGATTCAAAAGAGAGTATTTATTTGTTGGAAATGGTGGACCCACGAAAGAGTTAGAAGGAATTTTACTGCCACTCGAATCTTAAAATTTAGAGAAACTTCTTTGCGTCGTGGAATTTTTGAGTTTCTGAAAACCTATACTGCGATGCGAAAGTGGAAATCTAATCGAATGGGTGAGGCTTTGATTTTCAATAGAAAGAAAACGCTCAAAAAGTATTTCAACAAATGGAGTTCTGAATATAGAGCAAGGATTGTAGAAACCCAAAAAGACCTATCAACCTCAAACCTGAGGCGCATTCATCTGCTCCGAGCTGGATTTGAAGGCTTTCGTCAAAATTTAACGAAGAAGATGTAAAGATGTATTTTTTTTCTCAGATGCTGATCTTTGTCTTATGGAATAGCTTTTGCGAAAGAAATAAAATGAATATTGAGAGTAATCATGAATCACTACTGAGAAAACTAGCCTGGGATGCTATAAAGAATGAAAGGGAGAATATACTCCAAAAGCTATTCGAAGCAACTGAGAATTATCTTCACTCAATACGATTGAAAGCATTTGAAAGTTGGAAATTCTATTACAGAAGAAAATCGGAACGCAAAACTAAACTCAAGAAATTTCGTCTCAAGTTGTGCTCAAAAATTTTTGAAAGTTGGCAAGAGAGGGCTTTACGCAATCGAGTCTACAGACGATATAAAAAAATTGCAATTCTTTGGAATTTAACACAAATGTATCAAAAATGTTTTTGGTCCTTTATTTCGAATCGGAATTTGATGCAAAAAATGGAGAAAGTGAGTCAAATGCACAAAACTAGGCAGAGGAAGACCTACTATAGAATTTGGAAAAGTGAATACAAAACTTCTCAAAAAGCAACAAAATTTCTGAACAAGCACGAAAAGAAAATGAAAATAAAAGTGTTTGCATTGTTAAAGCAGAAGTGGAAGCAAAACAAGCGGAAAAATACTCTTGTCTCAAAACAGTTAAGCAAAATTGCTCAGAAAACCAAGCATACTGTATTCAGAATCTGGAAGCTGATGACAACATTTCAGCACCAGCATGAACAGCTCAAGCAAGTTGTTGTTATTAAACATGCTGAAGATTTAGTTAAGAAAGCTTTCTCAGCGTGGGTAAGAATTACTCAAAAGAAAAAAATGTTATCGATCTTATTTGCTGAAGCAAATGCCATTAAACAACAAAATTTAGCTTCAAAGTTCTTTTCGACATGGATGAGGAAAACCACCGATATCCGAAGGCATTACAGAAAGTGTAGTAAATTCCAAAAGGCTTGCTTACTCAGGACTAAACGAAGAATATTTGAAGCCCTTAAATATTGCAAGGAGAAGCAAAATCGGATTCGGGAAACAATTATTGACTTCGGTCGGTCAAGGGAATCATACCTTCTTAACAAATACTTTAACATCATCAAATTTTATGCTTCCAGACGAAATATAAGAAGAAATTTGTTGCTGGCGTTCCAGAATCAAAAAGCTTCTAAAGATTTGCAGAAATATTTTGACGCTTTTGTCGCTTATAGAGAAAAAAAGATTGAAACCCAGAACAGGCAAGAAGAGATTAGAAGACGCCATATAAGAGGGATACTCAGAGTTGCATTTGTTGAATGGAGGAAAGAGTACTTGGATTCACAATTCGAAAAGCACTCAATAAGCTTGGTCGAAGTGTAACAATTTGAACCTTCTAAGTCCATTGTTAATCTTTTTTCTTTTGTTAGTTTTTCAAAGAAACTTGCTTTCAAAGCTTTTCAAAAGAAAATTGAAGAAAAGCGTGAATCTCAAAGCTATTCCCAAAACCTTAACCAGTTTGCCGAAACTGTTTATTTTCGAAAGTGCGCTGCAACATTTGTCAGCCGGCTCAGAACATTGATGCTAGCAAAACAGAAATACCTCTCAGATGAGAAGGCCATAAAAAATTTGTTAAAATATAAAAGATTTCAAGAGTTAAAATCAATAACGCTTCAACGCTCCCAAGTGACCAAGAAAAATATACTTGCCATGAAATACTATGTGTTAAAGTTACAAAGCACAGCTTTTGATGGTTGGAAACAGTTTTTTTTCAGAAGAAAGAGGAATCGCCAACAGTTAAAGGACTATGCCGACAAACAGAATCAAAAAATAGTCGAAAAATATTTTGAGCTTCTCCTAGACAACGGCATAAAAGGGGTCAGTCGAACGATTAAAGCTAATAAGGAATTCAAAAAACGTCTTCAAGAAATGAAACGTAATGCATTTCAGGCTTGGAAAACGTATCATAAAGCTGCACATAAAAAATCAGAACTGATGCAGAGCATCCAACTATATTCCCAGAATAAAACAACAAACTTGTATTTTAGAGTTTGGGTATTTTACACTCGAACGAAATTAAGAAAACGGATGCTTATTCAGAGGAAACAGCTCGAAATGATGGCAAAACTCAAGACCAGAGGTTTCCTCTCATTAAAATATTATTGGCTGACTAAAAAGCATATCAATTCGAAATTTGATGAGATTTTTATGAAGTATATATTAAAGCTTCTCCGCAAGGCGTTTGGAGGTTGGAAAAGTGAATGCAGAAAATCCATCTAGATCGCCATGAAAGGATTGTTGCCTATTCTAAATAAATACAGACGAGTTAATGATTTATACTTCTATCTTGGAGCTTAAGCTTTGTTGCTATCATGCCTCGATTGCACAGGCCCTCAACAGAAAAGAACAAAAATATAAAATGCTCAATATTCGCATATTTTTATTAATTTTTCTATTTATTCATGATCTATGCTCTCATGTATTGATATTGGTTAATTAAATTTCTGGCTTTTTGCATACATTTTGCGTTCTGTTTATTTTTTTTTTAAAAAAAAAATTAGTCCCAAGACCAAAGTAATAACGATATGAAATAGAGATGTTCTGCATAATGAGGTCAGTTTTTGTATATGAATAAGAGAGACATGTTACGATTTTTGATCCCAAGATAAAAACAAACGCATGATATAATTGCAAACTTTAAAATCTAAAATTCTCATTGTTTACATGCAAATTATAATTCTTGGTTGTGCAAAGGCTTTCTGAGCAAAGGGAAGGACAAGATGTCCGATTGATCCTCAGTGACGCTTTTTTCCATTTGTGGAAGTATCAAATCAACCGAGTCCGATTTCAAAATCACAGTCCAATATTTGTGGTTTTCCCATACTTTAATGTTGCCAGATTGGTTACTAGGATGGCAATCCTGGCGTTTAAGAAAACCTGGGAGAAGAAACTCATTTTTTTGATCAGATAATTGGTTCTTGGTAAGCTTATTGCTACCTTTTCCTCCTTCAAAGATCAGCGAGAAATTTTGCTGCGAAACAAAATCGCGTAAAGTGTTTTTATTATTAGCCCTGCCTGGATAGTTCAACCAGTTTGGACAAGAATCAAATAGATCTTCATAAATGAAAGCAATTTTCTTTTTTTCTGGGTGCTTCTCAGTTACGGACTTAATATACTCTGATTGTTTTCCTTCAATTGGCGATACGAATCCAGAATCTATGTTTAACAGCCAGTAGTCACCCACACTAAATTCGAAATAAGCCAGTGTGTCATAGTAATCGGTTTCGTTGGGGTCGGTCTTCCAATTTAAGCCTTGAGGGAAGAATTTCAGTACAAAAGGCGGCAAAAACTTTGGCTTTAGATCCTTTTTGGCGATTTGATTGCTTCCGATATCATAATAAGCAGATTGAACAACTATCGGCACTAAATGTCCCCATTTTTCAAATATTCTGGTCAAAGAACCAAAAAATTCGTCCCAACATTGATAGCATGCAAATATTCCATTGTCATAAGCAATGTTCCCTCCAAAATGTATTAAATTCACAGGATTATTTGCGAGCTCTGCTAGATAGGCTTTCATTTGGTCAGTTCGAAGCAAATCAGTCCAATATATCATTTTAATTCCCTCCGTCGGAAGGGATTCTGGCAATGTTTTATATTTGACAGTTTTCTGAGTACGATTTGAATAAATTATGTCAATGAGATATTCAGATCCAGGCAATAGGTTCTTGAGTAGGATAGTATGCACTCTTCTGCTTCCTCTTCCCTCAACGTCCAATGCAAACGCAAAAGTTGCATTTTTTTCTTCAGTCTCTCCGCTTTCGATATGATCTATGACTCTTCTATATTTCACTTTGAGTGTCTCTGTCTTCACAGAAGTATGGATGTTGAGGTAACATGACGTCGAAGAATTCTGCACTAAGGTTGCATACACGTAGCAAGGGGCACCTTGAGGGCAGGAGTCACCCAAAACTAACCATCGAGACAATCTCGTACTAACTGAGACATCTCCTAGCATGATATCTTTGTATTTGAATCCTGAAACTTCTGAGTTGAGAGTTACACATATTTCTGAAAAAAGTATTGGATATAAGATGGACAATAAACACATCAAGGATTTTGCACCAAAATACCTCGCCGGATATTTCTTTGAAAACATATCTGCGAAATCTTGTGAAGTTACTACAGTATTGGTTGCTGATGGGAAGATATATTTGAGATCACAAGAGAGTCTCCAGTTTAGAATGCCGAATGTAATTAAAAAGGCATAGAAAACGCTGAACAAATTGAATCCTGCCAAAATATGAGGAATCATACACCATGAGAAAACAGCGCACCAGGTGAGAGTCACGTTAGCATATTCTCTCAATGAATATTTTGCCAGAAGTTGGATCTTTTCGTTTTGCTGTTCTGTGTTTTTTCCCTGTGCGGAAGTGTTGGTTGAAGCCGAATGAGATTGCGGGTTTTGATCTGAAGTGGTCTCAGAATTCTTCAGAATGATGAAACCGGATAGATAAAAAACACCTCCAATGACTAGGGCTACAAAAGAAAACCACAAGCCGATGAACTGACTGTATCTGAGATTTCCGAATTCAATGAGATTCACCATAAATGTTGAAGTATTTTCGAATTCTTTTATTGAATATTCTGCTCAATTTAACTTAATATTGAAAAGTTGACAATTTTCTAAAATCTTCTTTCTGAACTTCAAACTAATTTTCATTGTCGAATCCATCATAAGCATTTGGTCATTGACCATTCAAAAAAATTTTTCATTGACATTCAATAGCTTGATGAAGCTTTACATATATTTCTCTTCTAGACCATTAATATCACACCATGAATTAGCAACATTTCAATACGGTCTGGGGGCAAACCGAAATAGAATTCTAGTTTTCAGTAATTGTTTCCATTGCAGAATTTCTCATTTATGAGCGAATAAGTAATCATATGACTTTATTGTTCTTACAAGAGCAGTTATTGCAATATATTGACACAAAATCTTTTTAACAAAAAAACTCATTTTTAACGAGGGTTGAAGAAATGTTCTCTGCAGACGGGTTTGTAGAGTTTGGAGCCGCCTATAATGGTCAGTTCTTTCTCTTCGGTGACTCTTTTTGTAAAATGCGCAGGCTCTCCACAGTCTTTACAAATGGCAGAAAGGAAAATGATTTCTTCTGCCTTTGGGATAAGCTCCAGATGGCTCCCGTACTTCTCTCTTTTGAAATTGCCAGAGAGACCAGCAACGATCACAACTTTTCCATCATTAGCATAGGTCTCTGCCCTCTCGGATATATTTTCAAAAAACTGAGCTTGGTCAATTGCAATAACTTCTCGCTTTTCATATTCATGATACTTGATATCATCAAGGTTTTCGAGATTGATAACGTTTTCCGCCAAGAAATCAGTATTGTGGCTGACTAATTTCGCTGGCCCATCTCCTGCACTCCCTTTCCCTATCACTAGACAATTTCTCTTGACAACCTGGTAGCGACGAACTCTCTTCATAAGCTCAGTGGTTTTCCCTGAAAACATGGGGCCAAGAATAAGTTGAATCGACCCTTTCATTTTTTTCATTGGACAGACAAGAGTTTTTTAATCTGAGACTAGAATAAATGACAAATTTGATTTATATTTTTATGAAGTTTTTGAAAAGAAGACTTGATTGTAGAGCCCCTAAAAGCAAACCAATGTTTTTGTACCATTTTTCATTTGCGTGAGGTAGGAAGGGAGAACAATGCGAAAAAAAATTTCCCTACAAATTCAAGTGGCAATATATTAGTTTGAGTACAGTTAATAGCAGTTACATATGATCTAAATTAATAGCCGAAGATGAACTTATCTATAATCTCTTATATTTCAAGTTTTGAGATTTCCTTTTGATGTTATCTTACACTTATTCACATTATGTCGTAAGGGTTAGTGCCTCCTTTTTTCTCATCAACAGAGGTGTTTTGGGGTGCCATCAACCTTCCAATTTCATCGAAAAATGCCATATACCTAGAGCAAACGAGATAAATACATGTACGGTCTAGAAGGGCAGAATTACTGATAGGCATCAATATCAGGAGTCCAGACGTCGACAAGTTCGAAAAGAGATTCGAAAACATCTTCCCTGGTCAGAGTTAGTTTTCCTTTGGAGTCATGCTTCCAATCCTCTTCAACGACTTTCAATAATGCACTCTCTTTCAGATCTTTTCGGAGGAGTTTGGCAAGTTTTAAGTGGACAGCCATGTATTGGTCTTTTTCAAGTTCGCCATCTCGATCGAATTTATATAATCTCATAAACTACTCATTTTTCATTCCGGATGTTAGAGCACTGGAAGATTATGAAGATGATCAATACTCTGTCAATTGACTCTTTCACCATTGTATTCTTCTTCAGCTCCTGTCGCTTTTTGATGGCGTCAGGTTTGTAACTTTTTAAAATGAAAAATGAATCATTAAAACAAAAAACATAAATTAGAGTTGTATACAATTCTGAGCTTCCATCCTTATGGTAGGGTGTTGTCAAATTGGCCGGGAGATTCAGAATAAAATCGATCGTTTTAGCAGCTTTTTTGTAGTTATCGTTCGTTGCCAAAGAAAATCCTAAATAGTCTAGAGAGGAGAACCTTGATTAAAAAGCAGTCAACAAAGAAACATACCGTCAAGGTTTACAGCGGTAATCTGGGTAGAGGTTGGCTTCCATTCATTCGTGTCTGATTGGATAGTTTTTTTAACTTCAGCGTCTTTAGTCGTAGCTTTTGGTTCAACTTTTCGAGGATGAAATGGAACTGTGCCCTGTGTGGTAGGTTTGGTAGGCTGCTTTTGGGTATTTTTATGCAAGTTCTGAGATTCAATGCTTGAGGTCAGTTTTGTGGCTACAACCGAAAAAATGTAAATTGAAAAGTTCCAGTTGATGAGTCCTACCAGAGGCCCGATTTGATGAGTTCTTTTCATCAGCAAGGGCTGAGGCTGTTTTGTCAGCTTTTAATGAGCCTGAAAGATCAGGCCCGCTTCCGATTCCTCTGATTTCCATAACTTAATTCCTTTTACTATTAGGTGAATAAACTTTTTTGAATGATTATAACGATTCCAGACCAGAATTTCCGGACATACAGTATACTGAGATGCGAATCATTAATCTACTGTAAATACTGTTCCTTTTCAGAATTGCCATACTTTATGTGAAGTGAAACCTTTGTTGGTTCTATTCTTAGTCCTCAGGAGTTTTACGCAAATAACCAGAGCTGAAACCTCCATTGCTGAAATTTCTTTTGATGGTTATCAGAGAAATCAAATGTCAGTAAGTCCAGCTCTGAGCCAGGAATATGATAACGAGAGGAAAATTGAGCACTAATCACTGTACAAGGTTGCATTTACAGAATTAGAATTATCGGAACTGAAATTTTAAAATTTCACTAAAAAACACCCATATCAAAGTCTCATTAAAAAAGACTCTGCTTTACATCAATAAAATCCAAAAATTGTAACTTTTTTAAGGAAAAATGCTTGCTTGCTGCGATCTTCTCACTTCAAAATGACCAACTTGGGGTCTTCTTCAGCTAGCTAGCAGTGAGTGAGAAATTAGTTAAGCTCATAAAACATGATGAAATGAAAAATTTTTGTCAATCCTCTCAATTTAATACTATTTACAGTGCAAAAAAGGCAATATATATCGGTAACGAGCCAAAATGAGTGTGTTTAATTCAGCATTTTTCACATAAAAAAAATGAGATAGTGATCTTGTGTTAACTATCATAAAGATCTGCCCCCTAGAGATAATCGAGGACACCTTGGACATTTATGAGAGAAAGAGGCTAAAATAGAAGAGACTGAAAGTTGAAAAATAATTAAAAAACAATCGAACCAATAATTAGACCACATTTGGGAATATCTAGATGGACTGACGAAAAGTTCCTGTTTGCTATCGATTTGTTTTAGCAACAATGTCGAAATCCCTGCAACCAAGGGATTTCCTTTCTATATATGCTCTATATGTATGAAAGAAACCTCTTCAAAACTTTATGATCCCAGAAATTTTAATAAGTTGAAAATAAATTGATTTTGACGATGAAAGAGCTAGTTTTGGAATTCAAAGACGACACCAACCTCTTGAATAAATGGAGTTTGAAGAAGGAGAGGTAAGAAGAGATCCCTTGAGAGTTTCTTATGACTTTGTCAAGTACATATATCATTGGAAGAAATGAGGAAAAAGCAGATATTGTCATTCCACATCAGTCAATCAGTAGAGTTCATGCTTGCATCACAATCGCTTCTGGAGGAAGTGCGACAATTGAAGACATGGACTCAGGTATATTCTGACACCATATTGAGAATGATGAACTGTGACTTTTTAGCCAATGGGACGTTCGTTGATGGACGTCAAATCAAAGCAAATCAACACGTTCTTCTGAGAAAGCCTGCACAGATAGTGCTTGGTGAGATGACTGGAGTGCTAATACTTACTGGTAAAATTTCGAATTGGAAAGCACTCATAATTGACAGAGGCCGAAATTTCCGAAAAGGGTGACACTCGCAGTAAGAAAGAGACGAAAAATGATTCTAAGGCAGAAAAAGACGTTGCTGAGAGAGAGTCTAAGAAGTCCTCGAAAAGACAAAGAAGCAGAAGCAGGAGGTAAGGCTTCAACTGATGTGTTGTCATTCATCTGAATCTCAAAAGTCAGGAAAAGGCTGAAATAAAAGCTAAGGAGGAGCAAAATGAGGGTGCTGATGATAAGAAACAAAAACTTTGGGTAGCAAAGCTAACAAAAATGCTAATCTTACTATCATCTTCTATTGTTAATAGACTTCTGCCGCTGACACTGAAAAGAAAGCAAAGAAGTGGGTCAACGCTGGCTTGAATTCTGAAGATCAAATGAAATTTTTAAAGCTTATGGGAGTAAAAGGGGTAAGAGCAAATTTTCTTCCAATGTATCTCACAATGAGTTCTTTTAGGAAAGTCTAAATAAATTCGAAAAAAAAGTTGAAGAACCAAAGAAATTATTTGCTGGATTCGGTCCCAAAAAGGAGGATTTAAACACAAACCTCGAAAAGCAATATCTCACTGGATTATTCCGAAAGGATGGGAGAAAAAACGGTTTAGGATTTGGTCCATAATAGATTCAATGTAGTTCCATGAATTTGATTATCATGGAAGGTATTAGGCTGTATAACAAGCGTTCCTTGTCCAAAAGTTTTGTAATAGCAATATAGAATTATATAGGTCATTCAAGGAATGATAAAACAAAATATTCAGAAAAGAAGTACTGAATAAATTTTTCGCAGAACGCAAAATCAAACCATTAAATTCACATTAGGAATATATTTATCGGCTGCCTGCGTCAATTCCCGCAAGTTCCAACCCTTTTGCAGCAAGATCTTCCTCGAATTCATCTGGTTCTCCAGGGATCTTGAACCCTCTTAGTTGACTCTTGAGATAGGCGTCCACCTTTTGCGTTATATCATGTTCAAAATCAATTTCGAACCTGGCACTAATAGATTTTTCAAGTAAGTTGGGATTGAGCAACGATGTTGGTATTACCCCTTGTTTTCAAAAGCAGCCAATTTCTTTTTAAGCAGCTCATTTATTTTGATGGCTTCTTGCGCTTTCAAAGGTTCTACATTCCAGATTTGAGGCTTGTTTATATTTTGTTTTTCTGACAAATTTATGATTAGCTCCAAAACAATTGATTCATAGTTACCTTTGAGCATCGTGCGCATTTCGAACGCTTCCGCCAATTCTTTATTTCTTTTTCTGCGATCAATTTCTTGCTTCAATTGCTGGTTTAAAAAGTCTTGATAGGCGAAATTATATTTTGCTTCGATCTGTATTTGTTTTGAAAGAAAGAATAAAACTTTTGCTCAGGGACGATTAGGAAGAATACGTCTTCATTGTTAGCTGGATTGTAAAATACTCCCGCATTTTTTCTCTTCTCTGCTAATAATTGTGCCAGCTCGTGTTGCCTTTGATGATAGAAGATTTAACTTGAACCAAGTCACCGAGACCTTTTATTTACCTCGGTTTGGATATGGGCTCATAAAAATCTGCTTTTATTCTTTCATATGTCTTCTGAACGTCAGCAAGATTAGGCCTCCTTCTTGCTAAATGAGTAATAATTGTGAGGTTTAACAGATCATTGGATTAATTACGCAGGTCAAGAGCTGAAACGAAAGTTTCTCCTGGTTCCTGCGCCTTTTTTTCAGATTCCGCTATTTCTTTCTATAGTTTTACATTTCATAATTTGCTCTAGTCATGATTTTCTACCTGTTTTTCCAGGAGTCTTCGCTGTTTTTGAGGTGAATATTGCTCTTCAATCTATACACGTCTGAATACAGTGCCCGTATCGAATACTTTACATTTTTTCCTTGGATAAAAACGTTCAGATCTTCTTTTCCAAGCTTGGATATGAAATCAAATTCTCGTTGCTTTAAGGTGAGCCGTTCCATAGCCTCCTTTTTTTTTGCTTCAAGCTCGCTCAAAGATCTGAAAACTGTAAATAATTTGGATAAAAACTGGCAATACGGTTCTGGTTGAGTTGGCTTCTCATCTAATTTCTTTGCTGTTTCTTGCTTTTGGGGAGATTGTGTTTTAGGTGATTGATAAGACATTTCAAATTTCTTGATAACTTATATTTGAATTTATTAATTGTTTCTGCAAGCTTATAAAATCATAATGAAAACTGGGAGAGAGGTTGAATATGGTTCTGTTCGTAAATATACTCTATCAGGTCAATACCAAATCTTTTCTTACAAGTAAGTATAATTGCTGGTTGAGGAAAAGCAATTGCTTCAGAGGTTCTATCTAATCTTAGGCTTTGGAACTCTGCTCATTTCATTAACGATGTTTGTGTTCTTTACCAGAAATGAATATGGTTTGATATTATTAGATTTTTTGTGAACATCTAACCACACGGAATGAGTCTGAAAATCTGATAATAAAAGAAAATTTTTTTCAGTTTCTCAATATTTTTATCGGCAAGAGTTCTTATAGTCGATTAGCAGCGAAAGTTGATATAGAAAAAATTTTGTTCAACTGGGATTGCGAAAAGTTGGTTAGTTTTAATTTTTTGCAGAAAGATAAGATTCAATTTATTTGAGGTTTTGTTTCAACATTTGTTTGGAACAGAACTAATTCAAATAATGTAGACAGGTATAACGATAAGACAGCATTTAATTCTTTAAGAGTTAGTTGTCTGTTTTTTTTAAACGGTTATGCTAATTAACTACTTTCAAGGAAATTGATTAGCTTTCTCACTCTACAAAATAAAAGAGGAAAACGATTAATAACTATGAGAAAGTTTTCATTCACACTTTTCACTGTTTTTCTACTGCTTGGCAGCACCTTGGCAGTTCAAAGCTCGCTCAGGAGTGGAAGTTTTGGAGAACTTCGGGAAGACAACTCTTCAACAGATCCAACCTGGACACTTATCACTCCTTCAACAACTTCACCTAGTATTAGAAGAGGGCACAGTGCAATCGTTGTAGATAACAAGATGATCGTATTTGGAGGTTGCTATCTTGATATCAAGTGTTACAATGACCTATATTTTTATGACCTCAAGTAAATTAATGCAAATTTCAGACCCCTAACTTTTTTCTGGCAGTCAAAAGACTTGGGAGAAAGTTGATTATTATGGAACTCCACCATCAGCCAGAGAAGGGCATTCGGCAAGTTTAGTTGGAACGAAAATGTACATTTTTGGAGGAGCAAGCACAGGTGTGTTCTACAATGATCTCTACACCTTCGATCTCGAAACAGTAAGCAGCTATAGAGAGAAATCATCTCAACGTATATAACTCGATATATCTAGAGAGAATGGGAGAAAATCGCAGTGAGCGAACCCGTTCCGGCTCCGAGATTATTCCATCGAACAGTGGTGAATCGAGATGCAAAGATAATTATGTTTGGTGGATTGACAGTAAATAAATCATCGTTGCAAAGGTCTAAAATATATTTTTCAATGCATCTTCCAGAAAGATGGTCTTTCAAACGATTTATATCTCTACAACACTCTTGAAAAAAGATGGGAGAAACCCTTTTTTTCAGGAAACAAGCCTTCTCCAAGGAAAGGATTTTCAATGGATATCGTAATATTCTTATTCGCTTTCAGAGCAATAGTAATTTATATATCCCCAATAGGTGAATGATCTTGTCTGGATATTTGGTGGAGTTGGTGAAACAGGTCTGCTTTCGGATGTGTATACGTTGGACCTTCGTGCGCGAAAATGGAGCCAAAAAGATACGTTTGGGGCCAAGCCTACAAAAAGACAAGGGCATTCAAGCATCTTGCACGGATCAAATATCGTGATTGTCGGTGGTTGCGTCTATGATACCAAGACTTGCTTCTCAGAAACCTACATGCTTAACACTGTGACGTTGTGGTGGACAAAACTCCTTGATGACGGGTAATAAATTAGTTGTAGTTTTAAAGTCATAGAAAAATTTGGTTTCTTCCTAGAGATACAACCATGACCCCAAGAGAACATTTTAGTCTTGCTCAAAGTGGGGCTCTGCTTTATATTTTTGGAGGCGCACAATTCACAAATGAAGCCTTTAATGATTTATTCGTACTCGATACAAAGGAACCTTGTCCTTCAAACTGCTCGGCAAGAGGTATCTGCAGGAATGATCGTTGCAACTGCCAAAGAGGATTCTATGGTAAAGCTTTGCTTCTGTAGTACGTTTAATTAATTTTCCAAACTTTAGGAAACCAATGTGAATACCAGGCGATCTGTTTGAACGATTGCGGGGGTAGTGGCTTCTGCGACACTAACGGCAAATGCAAATGCTATCCAGGATATAGTGGTGCTTCATGTGAAACCGCTGTCAGCTGTCCCTCTAATTGCACATCAGAAACTAATGGTTGGTGTCAAAGTAGTGGAACTTGCCTTTGCAATCCAGGATATTCGTAACTATCAATAAATGAAAAAAACTTTTTGAAGAACGGTTTTTATTGTTTATTAGGGGCTCTGCTTGTGACACTTACGATGCAAGTTCCATCATTCAGTGTCCAAACAATTGCTCAGGTAATGGAGTCTGCAATACAACAACTGGTATGTGCTCTTGTGAGGTAAGATTCATCCCAAATCCTCTTCATTCTATTAACCATTCTCTCTTTTTAAAAGCCCTATGCTTCCGGAAAGGATTGCTCATTCGTGTTGGAAGAGGTACGAGATTCTTTAGTAGCAGCCCGCTCCCTGAATACTACAGCCCAAGAATCTGCGAGTGAAGCAGTTTTGACTCAGAAAGCCAAGAACGAGAAAGCTGAAGAGAAGGCTATGGACCCTGAATCACTCCTTAAGCAAATAGAAGCTGGAAAGAAAGACATTCTCGAAACCATTCAGTACTACAACAACTATCTGAGTCAAAAGAAAGAAGAACACAAAAACTCCGCTACAATGGATGAGACCATTGCTCCAATGCTAGTCATGACTTCAACCGTGGAGAAATCCGCAATGAAAGATTCGGACAACTCTACTACTAACACCACGACGACAACAAATACGACTAACGTTACTGTGATATCCTTAGGTACCGGTTTAAACGCAGAAATGTTTGGAGATGCTCCGTTATCGGATTATCTGCTGGCGGCAGCCAATACATCATCAACAACCATTTCTGAATGCTTGAACGACTGCAGCAGCAATGGAATATGCTACAACCAAACCTGCTATTGTAGAAATGGTTTTCTCTCTGCTGATTGCTCTGTTCTCGAATCATCAGTGAACTCCAAGGGCATCAAGATTGAAGAAGCGATCAAAATCGCTGGTGGTGTTCTTGTTTGCGGTTTCTTTGTTGGTAATCTCAACTGATTTAGTGTTTTGCTTCACAGCTTATGCGTTTTAGGATTATGTATTATTTTCATCATGATGAGAAAAGTTGAGGAAGCCGATTACAAAGACATCGAACCTGTAAAGAACGAGGCCGTTGAAGAGGAAGTCGATTAAAAAAAATATCAATTACAAGGCTATCAAACCTATTTTTGTAGAAGTTAGAGCCTGCTATTCATTTCTCACACTGAGTTAAATCATATTTATGTGACATATATTCATAATCATTACATTTTTTCAAAACTCAGAAAGAACATCGCACTTTTGAATACGTAGAAAGATATGAAACTTCTACTAAGGCACTAGTTCTATCCCCGAATCTATATGATAATAATAGTTTGATCTAGCTATCACTGTTGACTGAGGAAATATAATCGAAAATAAACATAAGCTGCATTTGGATCAGCCATATTAGAGGATCTTAAAGCTGCTATCAAACGAGATCAATAGGATCAAATAACTATGACCTAATTATGCTGTAAGTTTTGTGTATGGATCAGAAAATTTTCATTTTCGTTACACTCATCTTCCTCAAAGCTGTTTATGATCTCATTCAATGAGGAGAAATAAATGAATGCCTTGACATAAACTTGTTCTGAACTTCTTAAATTTTTGTTGGATCACTTTTCATAAATTAAATAATATTCCAAGAATCAAACGGGAAAAAATGTGTGCAGCCAGGACCTTTGCTGAGGTTTTTTCCAGATTTATGCATAATCCAAAACTTACTGGTACCTTCGCGGAATCGATTTACAAAGGCTACTCAATTGTCGAGAATGATGAGCTTATTCGCTCAAATTCACAGTTGCTGCTCTCTTTAAAGGTGTCTCCTGAGCTAATCAACATTAATGGGACTATACATGGAGGAGCTTTGATGACAATCCTTGATACAAGCACGACTTTAGCCATTCTCAAAGCCGACAGAAAGTTACGAAAGACTGTAAGTGTAGAAATGAATTTCACGTTTGCAAGTCCAGGAAAATTAGACGAAATTCTCTATATTTTAGCTGATTGTGAAAAAGTGGGGAAGTCAATCGCTTTTTCCTCTGCACAAATATTTGGAGAAGACAAGAAGCGACTCGTGGGAGCCGGGCGGCACTTGAAAGCTATTTTAGACCAGCCATTCGATAATTGAGAGAGCTCACAGAGATTTGACTTTGTTGAGCTAGCTAAGATAGATATGATACTCTTTTTTTGATAATCAATATTTACTTAGTCATTTCTATCTGTAAACAAAAAAAGAAACAATCCCAACAACTGAAAAAACACTTTTTAATGAAACCAATTAGTTAAGGCAACTGGTAGATCAATAAATTTTTTCTTTTAATTTCTAATTTGAATTTCTTATCCTTTGATACAGATGGCATTTGCGTTGATATTTCTGGTGGTTCTTTCAGTCATTCTCGTTGTCGGTGCGATCTTAATCTGGAAATCAGACCTTCCTGACAACGACAAAATCATCTCAATTATCGCAATTCTTACTCTCTTTGCCTTGGTTGCCATCGTCAATGAAGCTAAAAAAACCTCTGTTAGTGACACCAAGTACAACATTGCGGAATTTCAGAAAAGCTTTTTCACTCCTAGCAACCTTGAACTTGGATATAAATACCAGCTTCCTCTCCAAACCGATTTCAAAGATCTTATCACCTCAAATTTGGGAGAATTCAGTCTCGAAAATCCAAAATCAGTAGCCTTCATATTGCTCGAGGGCGCTCCTGAAACCGGCAAGACTCACGCTTTCAAAGAGTACGTGAGAATGCTTCAGAGTGAGAAGGTACCAGCACTCTACGTTGATTTGAAAACTATCGGATCCAACGTATTGCACCTCGCAAATTACCTCAAACTCTCAGGCTTAGGAGTACTTGATGAAGCTGTGGAAAAATTCAATAAGAACAATCGAATTCCAGCCATTGTCCTGGATCATTTCGAAGAAGCTTTCAGCGAAAATGAATCTGCATCAACTTCTCCTCTTTGCATCTATTTAAGAGATCTTTTTGATTCAAAGAGAGTCAATTTAATCTTGATCACAAATGAGTCAGATGTCAAACTAAAGCTACGAACAGGTAACGCTATTTTTAGGTACATGCAATTCGCTAACTGCTACTTTTGCAAATTTAGATGAGGGAATTTCAAGAAGATTAACAGTTCGGGAATTTAAGAAAAGAACATCAGATCTTGAGAAATACTTGATTGATATCTACAATCCTGTTGTCGTCAAGAATTCAGTAGAGCAGAAATTTACTCAAGAAAATATTCAATATCTTTTGGACAACGTTGGGTTCAGCTGGAAGGTCTTGAATTTGTACAAAGAAAAACTAAATAGCGTCACTAATGTTCAAGGTTTCCCCATTGCAATGCTCCTCCAATAATTATTTTTTTCCTCTACTCAGAATTTTGCAGAGATTACATCAAGGACTTGAGTTCAAGGATTGAAGCAAGAAACGATGAAAAAAATATTTACAAAGCTCTATTAGAAGCTATGGAGAACCCTGATGGAAAATACACGAATCGAGATGTAGCTTATTCGATCATAAAGAGAAGTGTTCCGGATGAGGATGTGATATCTAAAGTGAAAATTGCATCGAAGCATGGATATTTGAAGGTTGGACATGGAACCATCGCTTTTGCTAATGATGCGGTGATGCACGCGGTTATCAAGATTGAGAGGTATCTAGCACATTAACAAAGCTGTCTTTTAACTGATCTTTCTCATCAACTAGGCCGAGCTATGGTCGTGATGAGCTCTAAACTCATTGCTAATTCAAAAGAGGTTCTCTTGTGATTACGAAAGAACAGAAAACACCAAAAAAACAAAACAAAAAGAAAATCGAGACAAAGCCTTCTACAAGACAAGACTCATTTTAAATAAAGGACACTCCCAACTTTATGATGTGCGTTAGGTTTTGCCCGGTTTATTTTAAGAAATTTGTCCACTTCATGGTTCGTTTTCTAAGCAATCTACAGTAACAAATGCGCAAATCAATTTCAAATTCACTCTTCCTTTTGAATTAGCAGACTACTTAATAACATTTTAAAATTTAGCTCAGTTGAAAGAAAAATTCAGTAAGACAATTTTTGAGTTTAACGTCAAATGCACTGAAATTACCTTGAGTAGAAGTTGTCAAGTAACTAAAAGTCTCAATTTTGAAGAGGCACCTTTGTATATTCTCTGCACTCTTTTGATGTTGTCTTCAAAAAGTTAATGTCCATGTTAATCGGCTATATCAAGGTCAAAAAACAATATTCTTCACACTAAATATTTTTTCTAAGCAGTTTCAAATTATTTATTGTCTTCTGATGGGTTAGGAAAGTTTGGAGAACTGATAATTATCAACTTCAACGAATCAGGTTTTTTTTCTAGACGAGATTTTGATGAAGCCGTGGTACTTCGTTAATTTTAAGGCAGGTGCGATTTAATTTCAACTAAAAAAAAAAAGTAGTTAACTCCATTCCAGGAACAATCTAATAGTTGACGAGCAATTGGATGTTACTCAAGAAGTTTTAATAAGCAAAAATTGCCAAGCAAATTCATGAAATCCGCAAGATTCCTGAATTGATCAGAACATAAAGCAATAAGCATAATCCTAGTCCATGCAGAAAACCTGTCATGCGGTGAAAAAATTAAAATCTGATAATCACAAAGTTTTACTGATGAAAAGTAGCCTTGAAATTAAAGCGAGCGCGTTAGAAAGTTCTTTACCTAATTGCTTATTTAGGAGCTCGCACAGATTTTTCAGACACAAACTTAGCAGCATTTAAATTTTGCATACAAAGAATATTACGCCGAATACGTAATTGAGCGTACTTCTTAATTCAGAATCACTCCAATATTAGCATTATCAGATAATTACTACTCGTACAAGGCTCTTGTAATTAAAACATTGAGAAAAGCAATGAAGCCGGTTGACCTGGAATATGTTACTAAAGAAATCTACTCAGACACCAAGTATGAATATATCAGAGAGAGTGTCAAGGTTATAGAGCAGGCAAGAGCTTTATACAAGTAGCAATCATTATCATCCTCGCAAAGTAACAAACCATTTTACAGAGAAAAAGATCAGCTCTGGATGGCGTTTAATGCAGGAAAAGACTGTATGGTTATGTATTATCTCACAAAGATTGCGATTTATAGGTAACTTGAGCATTGTTGAATGTAAATAAATGACTGTTCAGGGAATTATCCGAAAAAGCGACTGAAAAGGAAGTCAAGAGAGAAATGGTAGCATATGCATAACTTTGAGCAATCATTTTAATTTGGTATTTCGCCACAGCAACAAATCAACTACATTTATTTCGAAGAGCCAAACTCATTCGATGAAGTTGAGGAATTTTTTGCAACTTTTTGTGAACAAGAAGGAATAAAGTGTCAAAAAAGAACAAGAGACATTAAAAAAGAACTCATTGACATCCAGGATAAGTATCCTCTGAAAGCGATACTCCTTGGTACTCGAAGGAATGACCCTTATTGTGGTAAATCTAGAAATCCATTTTTTTGTTGGCTGAGAAATTTCCAAGAAAACCTCAATCATTTTTCTCCAACGGATATCGACAAGGGATGGCCAGCCGTGATGCGTGTCCTTCCTATCATTGATTGGAGTCTTGGTCAAGTTTGGGAATTTATCAAGAACTTTGAAATCCCTTACTGCCAGCTTTATGATGAAGGGTAAAACTGCTCCTGGATGAAACATAGAGTCTAACCAATGTTTTTGCTCACAGTTACACTCATCTGGGAAACAAAGCTAATACTGTAAAAAACAAACATCTAATGAAAGAAGATGGAACATACTATCCATCCTCACTCTGCGAAAACATTTATGAGAACTATTCTCGAAAAACCTACTCCGCAAGGGATGAATATCTTTCTACAGAGGTTATAGTCGGAGTATATGATCCTGATGTCCCGCAAGAGGTAATTACTCATCAATTGAACTGAACATAAACATATATTTGCAAAGATGACAAAAATCTTAACCAGAGCCGCAAGCTTACTATCGAAAAAAACCGATAATTTGCATTTTTTCGCTTCGAATTCGGAGAAAATTGTAAGTCTGCTCGAGGCTGAAATCGACAAAAATATCACCATTATCGCAAATAGTAAACATCGAACAACGCTAAATGAGATTATGGGCAAATTCAAAAGTTCTAAGTAAATCTTGTATGTTTTTGCTTGGCCTCACGTTGCCATTATCTAACTTAGGATAAAAACACTTTGGCTGTGATACATGCACCAAGGAGAACTATGCTCAGAAATATTTAATCGTATTAAAATGAGTTTCATCTTGGTGTAACTTCATCTTGGTCAGTCTTTCTTTGTCTATATGTTAGGGTTAAACCGTCTCTTACTATGATTGGGCAAAACTTTATTGAACCTTTTATTTTCAAAATATTTTTTTTTTCTCAAGTCAGAACAAACCCCGCATGCGAGTGAGAGATGAAAATGTACAATACAGTCATTAACAGTTTGCCCCATCTTCATTTTTGCTGATATTGTGTAAGGTTTATTTTACAATTCTAACTTATTCCACAAATTATCAAAATTTACATCAAAAGAAAATGTAAAAACATAATATCATTAGACACAAAGTTGGAACAATCATCACTTCCATAAAATATTTTGGAGCAAAATCGTAAAGCAACAGCAGCGATTCGAAGTTATAAAGGCAGTTGATTGCTGTGAACATAATAGACCCCAAAAAGTGAATGACGTAATTGACGGAACTTCGTAGCTTTCTATATTTTCTGCTTTCACGTGGAAAGTTGCCTCCAAAGTATTCCCTTGTTGTGGACTGAACAAATAGAATCATAAAGCAGAATATTGAGCATATGTGTGAGTATAGTGTATTGAAAACAATGAGAATAAATGAGATGTAAATGCTGCCTTTTTCCATGCCAATAAATCCTTTATCCATCTGAATCGTGCTCGTTTGATTTCCATGTCCGGTTGCAAAATAGAAGAAGGCTCCTAGATTAGCGAGCAGCACACTGCTATAAGGGTGGTCTCCTGAGCCAGTTTCTTTCATTAATGTGAAAAATAATTGGTATACCACCTTCATAATCAGCATAGTCAGCAAATTTTTTTCTCCCATTATTAAGAACATAGGAAGCTCCATTATTTCCCAGATCAGACGGATCTTGTTCTCTGACAAGATCACAGTTTTTTTGACAAAGAAACAATACACCACCATCGAAAGAGCAATCGAATAGATAATTCTTGGAATGACTATCTGGACCAAATTCGCGGTCTCCATGGAGAAGTAGAGCTTTAACGTATAGTAAGCGACTACAAATCCATATCCAGTAATGTAGAAAATGACATAAATTTTATCTTTCAAAAAGTTGTTGCTCTTGGGGTCCACAATTCGGACGAAAGGATGAAGTGCCAAAGGAAGAATATATTTTATTGGATACCATCCAACGATGCTATGGATCACGTTCATTCCGCCGAAAGCTGTTTTTAGGAAAAAATCCGTTGTTTCTGAGATCTATTAAATGGTTAGAGGAAAGTGCATTAAAAAAATAAGGAGGAGGTACCTCTCTGATACTTAAATCACTGATATGATTAGAAATAACGATCAACAGTACGATGATTGTAGCGGCAAATACTCTTTTGTAGAAACTTGAGATTTCATTAGGATTCCGTTGCAGCAGGGCAACCGCGAGCAATGAAATGGAGAGCGCAATTCCAGTATGTTTTGCTAAAAAGAAGAAATAATCTTGTTATTTCAGAAAAATATCGTGGGTTTACTTTCTCTTCTGAGCATTGCGATGGAAAGCATCACACCTGCATGATATGCAATAAGAATAACCACAGCAAGGGTCGCCACAGGCTGTTTCACCAATGAGTTGTAATAAAATTCAATTGATATCCAGTTTTTTAAAGGCGTCCGATTGCTTCGGGCAAGATCTCTGAGGAATTTTCTGGCAGAAAGCCATTTGTTTGTTAATTTGAGCAAGAAGAGTAACGCAGCAGTGATGGATGCGACAGCGAATAGGTGAGCAGGGTTAAATTGTAATGCAAGCATGAATAGACTTGTAATGCCAACGAGGAACAACATCTCTATTCGGAAAACCTGTTTCAATAGAATTGCTGGTAAACTCGGTAGAGTGAGAGGCTCATCCAGTTCTGTTGTATTTCCAATTGAAGACACTATATCGATATAAATTACCAAAATAATGCCAATTATCCCAGCAAGAGCCATCAAGATAATTCCAGCCCACATCATAAAAAAATCGAAACTCATGAGAACTCTAGTAAGTTCATAAACTTTCTGAAGATAATCTCTTATTTGGCTTATCAGTGCCACAGCATAATTTCTGAATTCATCTTCAGTAATGTGTGATCCAACCTTCCGTTGCTTCTCTAGCCACGTAAGATTGCGAGTGATATTATGCATCTCCCATTTCAAATTAATATAATCGAGTTCTTTGTAACGAGAGTGGTTGACATGACTCACCTCAATATAATTCTGAACTTGCTTGGCATTGATGAAATAATCTTTGAGAATCCGAAAAAGAAAGTCTGTTTCGCTGGCATTTGGGAAGGCTTTATTGGTATATAAGTCTGGAATAATTCTTCCAATATTGGAGAATGGGATAGGGATTCCCATAAGCACAGATATCGTAGAAGCCAGGTTGATTAAGGAAACTGTTTTATTTGGGTTGGGGTAGTAATCCATAAATTCCTTGTATTTCTCACGAAAAGGGTGAAATCCTGATCTTATATAAGCAAATCCTCCTGTACTTGTTTCTAAAGCCGTAGATCCTCCATGGTCGCCTTCCATTGTCATACCATGATCTCCATGAATGAGAACGAGAGTATCATCATCAATTTTTTCGAATAGCTTTTCAATAAAATCGTTGTATTCCTTCATTTTCCTTCTTATCTCGCTGTGATTCATTTCGAGAAAATGACCAACGTGATCCATGCCAATACAATGGGCTTTGTGGAGAAAGAAAAAATATTAATTAATTCATTTTGTGAACAGAATTTGATATTACCAACAATCACATTCCAATCGTCTCTCTCTACAAAATCGAACAAATCTTTGTATACTTTCGTGTCCAAAGTATCCGTATCAGCGACGTCAAGAGACTCATATGCATTTATTACTCGAAATTGATTTCTTCCCAGAAGGTATTCCCAAATAAAATCTCCCGTCTGAAAGACCGTCAGGTTATTCCTAAACAGCTGTCGCACAACATTGTCTTCGTATATCTAGAATTTTACTAGCATTAAGAAGATGGCCTGAAATATAAAGTTACTGTATATGTTCCGAAGTTTTTGGTCAAATCAATGAAAGGAGGCAGGTTTCCAATCAACACCGACTTTATGCGAGCCTGAGTAACAGTTGGAGGGTCCGAGTAAAACTTTATCAAAACACTGTTGTTAGGTTCATTCTTCAATAACTTTTGTAAAAAAGGGAAGTTGTTTTTATAGTATGCTGATTGGTCATTGTCATCTTGGAGTAAAAACTCAAATTTTAGAGCATCCAATATGATAATCAGCATCTTGGAAACCTGTGGCTCAAACCATTTGGTACTATTGTCGACAAAGTTAATTGAACTTGAGTTTTCGACAGGTTCTTTTGTCAGAAAGAAACCATAGGTGAAGAAGGTTATTCCTAATGCTGTCAAGATTGCAAAAGGAATAAACAACGAAGTCGGTCTGTATATCCTCAGTCTTGCTGTTTCCATTCGATTAGAATTAAATTTTTCGTCTTTTAACACCAATTTATTCTATTTCGGCAAATAGACATTTGAAAATAATAATCTTTTACGTGGAAGCTGATAAATCTTCCCACGTGCTCATTTCTAATGCGCCTAGGATCAGATATTCTAGCGGTCCTATAGTCAATTTAGCATTCGAAATATTTTCAACTGATTCTTCTCTAATTTTTATATGAACAAACATATTTTACTCTAGTATAAACACCTAGCGAGTTATCATATTGTGTACTCAGTTAAATTTATGATGAGACAAATGTGTGAAGAAATAGCTTGACTGGCTATAATCAAATTCCATTTATAAGAAGGTTCTATAATCAATGCTGATTGATTCCATTTGTTAATTGAGAGCGGTGAGTTAGGTATTTTTTATAAAGATATTTCCTTATTCATTGAATAAACCACTTTTGTTGAAATAAGTGATTCTCTGCTTTCAAAAGCACAATAAAAGACAGAGCAAAACTAAATTACAGGATCCGAATTATCTATAGAAGCAGAGAGATATCAAAGAATTTTTAAGGTAATATGAGAATCTATCCTTTAAATCCTAACTCATAGTATCCACTTGACTTTTGCATCTCCAAACGGAAATAGTTGTCAATGGATTTGATTTACACTAAAACGCGCTCAAATCAAAATTCAGTTGTAGATGTTGCTATTACACAATAAAGCGATAAAATAGATTTATTGTTAACGTAGTGGCAAATATTTTTGAAATTAGAAGCAAAAGGATGATGCAAAATGGCGAGCAGCACTTTGAAAAGCAAAAAGCCTTTGAAAGGTTGACGAATGATTTCTTTGATTCAATTGAAAAAAACACTTATGACGAAAAAATGTTTTTGGAAAGTATACTTCATGTGCTCATTTTGAGATGATATATCGGTTGCAGATTTGAGAAATGCTGATATCGCAGGAAAAGACACCTCATGTCTCACTGAAAAAGTACTTGATGTTCTCAAGACAAGAATGAAAAACACAGACGACCTAAAGCTCACTCATAAGTAATTTTCACGACAGCAGCTGATTTTTTAGTCAAAATTCCATCTATTAGCGCTCAAAAATTGACGAGCCTGCTCAACAAAATGCACCGACCTTCTGACAAAGTGACTGAAGTATATTTCTTCCCTAGTCTTGAAAACGAAGAGAAGCTTGCCAAGTATCTTATTTTTCTTGGATCCAATGCTTATATATTGCTCTCTCTCTTTTTTCTCTCACAGTTTCATCGACCAAGCCACCTCAGAAATTTTGCTATGTGTTTTCATAATTTCAAATGATCGCCTCGCGAGCGCTATACTTAATGCGCATAATCGAGGGGTGAAAGTGAGGTACGAATACTACTGAATTGTATTTGCAGTCTTTATAATCATTAGGATCATCACCGATGATTATTGGGTAACACAGAAAGGTTCTGACGTAATTGATCTGGCTGCAGAAGGGATCGAGGTGAGGACCGATAACTCCAAGCAAGATTACATGCACAATAAATATGTTGTTATCGACAAGCGACTGGTAGTTACAGGATCATATAACTGGACGACCCACGCCTCGACCTCGAATCAAGAGAATCTCATTGTGGTGGAAAACGAGATGCTAGTTAAAATGTTTAGCGAGCAATTCGAAGAAATGTGGAAGAATTTTGCCAAACAAAAGGTTAAAACGGCAAAGAAAACTAAAAAGACAGAGTTGTACAAGAAGGCTCAAAGATATCTGAAAAAAAAGGCTGACCATCTCAAAGATAAAATCGAAGAAGTCAAGACATCACTTGAAAATGAAGATGAGATTGATGTTGAAGATCAAGATCAAGATCATGAAGCGATAACTATTTCTGAGAAGATAACTAAAGTTCAAACCAGCAAGCATCTCCTGAAACCAAGCAAAAAAATTCATAAAGCTGAATTATCTCCACATGATAATAAGCTAACTGTGAGCGCCGAGAAGGTATTATTTATCAAAATCTACTTATTTTTGATGTTTTAACAAATTTTATAGAGCAAAATGCGTGCGGCAGGTGAAATCGCAGTAAAAATCTCAATGGTGTTATTGATCGTTGGTCTCGTTTTGGCTGTAAAATACATCGTCAATTAGAAAGAAAGACAGAAACCGCCATTTTTGATAAGAAGTAAGAATCACATCTATTTTCGAATCTACAAAGATGAAAAGTAGCAACTCTTAGTCTTGAATATAATACGCACCTTCTATAAGCAGAAATAGGAAAGAAAAAATTTTGATTATAAAATGGCATTTCGAAAATATTGCTTATAAGTAGGAAAATAGCGCAGCAAAAATAATAAAAGTTAATTTAAAAAAAAAAAGAAATAAGCAGTACATTTAATTTCGACTTATATTAGTTAAACGGTATTTAAAAGGGAGGTAAAATGAATTCAATGAAAAAAGAAAGGGAACTCACAGCTGAAGAAAAGAAAATGGCTCTAATGAAGAAAAAAGAGCATATAGCCAATCTCAGAAAGAAGCAGTAACGAAGATTCAAATTGATATGTGTCTTAAAAAAATAATAAGCGAAGGTATTCGAGTTGATGCATTGATCGATCGACTTCTCAAAGAACCTGAGACGATAGCAGACGATTACATTCCATACACAGTCCCTAAAAACGCAGGAAATTCCTCTCCCTCAGAGAATCAGAGCTTTGAAACTCAGATAGACCATCATCGATTATTTTCTGAGTAATACTCTCACTAACCAGCCATGCTAATTCACCTTTGATCAATGCTGCAGCTTTTTTAATCTACCGAAAGAATCACAGCCTCAGGATACTACTGGATCTCGCCATTCTCCAAGGAATCACAGAAATATACAAGAAATCTTGTAATTTTCGTTACAAATTCAACAGTAGTTCTGAAATATCAAAGACAAATTGCGGGATCTAGAGAATTTCGAGAGGAAGACTATGAATTATTATTATCTCTTGATCAACAGAAAGGTAGCAGACGATGGGTTTTATAATAATCTTAGCATAAATCATTTGATTCAGAATCAAGAGGACTGGAAGACCATGAAATCAAAAGTATGAGATTTTGGCAGGTTCGCAAGGTTGTTAAAATTGGTTATCGCATTTTAGTAATGAAATAATAATTCAGAAAGTGAAAAAGGACGAGATTGCTCCAAATCAGCTCAGTAAAACAGAAGAAAAAAAGCAATCCACAGAGAAAGAGAGTGTTTCTGAAAAAAAGGGCAATGACGCTGAAGAGAAGGAATTAGAATGTAATATTTGTATGCATAACATTTTGCATGGTCAAATGGCCAGAGAACTACCTTGCGGGCATATTTTCCATAAGAAATGCATTGACAGGTGGTTTAAAGATGAATGTTATTGTCCTCTAGACAAACTAAACATTCGAGAGCTGCTAAAAAAACCCCAGGAGAGTAAGTAGACTTCTTCTTTCCGTCTGTATATCTATGAACTGCAACGTCCAGCAGCCTCATTCCAGTCAGTTCTCTGTAACAATTTGCGAATATTTGCTGTTGATCATTTACTTACGAAGTTTAAACACATTTTCGACTCTGCCTATGTTACTATAGTTGTAGCGAATGCCAGGCATCGCTATCCCCTCGATTTTCTTTCCAAAATTTTCAACTCAATCCTTTGATGATTTCAAAGAGGAATCACAGTTTCCAGTCTTGCCGTTTGCAAGAAAAAATGGGAACTGCTCAAATGATTCAACATTAGTTCAACTCCAAAATTCAATAATACAGTTTTTCGACTCCGTTCTGTCTTTTAGCCGAGTATAGAATTGAATCATCATAAAATGAAATTGCAACATAATTAATTTTTATTTTGTCAAACAAAAAGGCCGACACACGAAACAAAGACTTAAAAACCAAAAAGCCTGCGAAACTGGAAGATCATATGCAACCAACAATAGAGACTGTAGAGAAATCTGAGGTTTATAGCTCAGTTGTTGAGTCGACAGCGATAAAAACAGTGAAAAACCTGAAGCAAAAGCAGTATCTCTAATAATTTAAATTCTATGGTAGCCCCATCTATACTGATATTGCTAGTTTTGGAAAGTTGTCAAAAAATGGCTCATTGACAAATCTGGAGGACCTTTCTGCTAGCATGAAACAGTCAAAAGGTATTTAGTTACGGTCTTGAGAACACCAACAACATTTATATCATTCACTAGTCGAGACACCGGATTCTACCCAAGCAGGATTACCCGAAAACAACCGCAAATTATTCAGTCTTAAAGAGCCTGGATTGAAACCCCTACAAACGATGCCTCTATCTCAATCAATTGTCAGCCCAAATAACATAAGAAGTGACAAAATCGAACGCAGAAAGAAAAAGGAAGAGGCTGAAAAGCAAAGAAGAGAATTTAATTTTTTTGATCTAAAGCATAAAACGTTCATTTTAAGTATGACGCTTTTTCATTCTCTCTCAGTTAAAATTGATTCAAGATTTTTTGGAGTCGCTTTTGACGAAAAGTAAACTTATCAAAGAATACCTTGAAGAAAAACAGATTTCAGTTGCTTCCGTCGCGAAGTATATTACGAAAGACACCCATGTTTTGATATGTAAAACTTAAAAAACTCTCCACTGCTAAATCACCCCTCTTTTTTTATTTTTCTTAAGGTTTCACCGGTTTATTGGATAGTATGTACAAAGCGCAAGAGTTGAACAGTGATTTAAAGAACATGAGCAAGCCATCCTTTTCAAAATTAGAAACCTTTCTGCTGGAGAAGCTCGAATATAAAAGAAGATATGATCAAACTCTCCAATTGAAAGCAGGTAATATACGACCAGAGCTTCTTTCGGCTAACAATTTCCTCCTTTTTCCGTTATAGAGAAATATCTAGCAGTCGAATCCAAGTTAGATCAAATCGAAAAGGAGCTCTTGTATAAATTGAACAATATTACAATTGAGTAACTAAGACAACATGGATTGTCGGATTTTATTTTGATTTTTCTTAAACATTTATTAATAAATGTAATTATATTTTGCTGATCTGCAGTATTGTTTCCAAAAAAAACCTAAGCTGATCAACTTATCAATAAAGAATCTTCTTACACTTCCTCGACTTCCCAGTTCATCTTGACTATTTTTTCATATTCATTGTGAATCTTTTTCGTCAATTGTAGAAGCTGCTGTCGCCGTGTTTCTTCAGCTAAGTGATGAGGGAGTTTTTCTCCTGTTCTAAATTGTTCAACAATTTTGTCAGCCTCTTCTTTTTCAGTTAATTGACTCATTTTTCTGTAGAAGTAGATAATTTGAAGTATCTTCCCTTCGAAATTCAGATCCGACAATAGGTCTCTCGTCTCATCTAAATTTTCGAGAACTAAATCGTTTTTCCACTTTTCCATCTCTGCCTCTTCAAATATATTTTGCATTTGGTCTCTCACAGTATTTAGCTTTCCTAATAACATTCCAAGCTTCGCCCTATCTCGAACTTTATTAGAAGATGCATCCTCGAAGAGAATAGAGTTCCGTCCATCAGGCGTGGATCCCTTCCGATTAAACCTTCGAGAAATATTCGAAGTTAACTTGCCTTTACTCTGGACTGTGGATGGTAGTTTGCTTTCAATTTTAAGTTTTTCAATGGTTTCCTCGTGATCTGCTTGAATTTTCCTTATCGTTTCCTGGATATGAATCCTTTCGGTTACGCGATTACGCATTAATTTATCTCTATAATCTTCTTTAGTATACCGCCTGCTTCCCGACGATTCTATTGTGCTAGTATCGACAGTTCGAGCGATTGGAGATAAACCATGCAAAGGGGACAAGCGAATCCTATTGCTGCATCTAGGTCTGGTTTTTTGAGGCGTTTTGAAGCTTGAACGGGCCATCGCAGAAGGTGAAAGACTCGGCAAGTTCAATTCCTTTCTATCGAAGAGTTTCAGATTATGGTTATTTTGGATCGGGCGAGGCCGCATTGGGGTTTTATTGGGAGATTGTGGTTGAGAACCAGTTTTTAAGATAGGCAACTGCTTTTGATTGTCAGCTTGAAGATTTGTCACTCTGAGGATGCCAGGATCTCTGCTAGAATCTTTGCAGTCGACTTCAGCGACAACTGGTAAAATTAAATCTTTCGTTATTTCCAGCAGGTCAGGCGTCTTTCCAGACGGCACCGGACTTGAGATTATTGGGACAGGTGTTCCACATTCTGATTGCTTCAAGGTGGGATTTGCGGAATCTTCATTAGCGTTTGGGGTGTCAAATTTGAGAACAGAATCATCTAATTGAGATATTTAAATTTATGAGCTACCTTGCATCAAAGTAGGGATTTACTTATCACGATCATGGGTAATGATGATTTTCTTTCTCCCTCTCTCTTCGAAAAAGGGATTAAAAATGAGGATTCGGAATTTTGATGTTCTTCAATTGTTTTTAAGTTAGCGATAGTATTCATCTGCGGTCGGCTGGTGTGTTGACTTGCAAAAGGCTCTTTTTTCTTCTCAAGAAAAATCTCTGGATCGATCAAAGGTGCTGGATAAGCGTGTAAATCAATTTTGACATCAAAGCTGTGACTTCTTTTCTCCTTTCCTATTCTTTTTGAAGTTTCAGGATTCTTAGTTACAGAGTGCAGTATCTTATTTCTATGCTTTCTGAATTCGTGAATACTCATTTTATTGATTCTTTCGTGAGTTTTTGGATATTTCGCATTTCTCTCTTCAAATTTTTTGCTGTGATCCACGAGCTCAGGTGCAAATAGTTCGAATAGATACTCTTTATTGCCTGTTTTCTTTAATAAGTAGTCAAAATGCTCATCTACTTTTCTCTTTATTTGCTTATTTTTGCTAATTTTTAGTTCGCTGCAAACAGAGCCTTCTGATTCCATTCGTGACTTCAAGGATTTAATTTTGGTGAGTTCTACGTCCCTTTTCTGAAATTCAGTTTTGCAAATATTTTCAGCAACTTCCAGAGCAGTAGTTCCTGTCATCTTATTCTTAAAATCAATCCAATCTGCGACTCCAATCTTTGTTTGGGTCTTATCCTCAGAGAGCTTCATAAAAAGCTCAGTCTGTACTTTTCGCTGGAGGTTCCTTTTCATAAGATGAGCTTGGCTGATGGTCTCTTTTGGCATTTTCGCTCTGCTGGAACTAAGTGTCGCATCTTCAGCTCCATTATCAGTTATGAACTCTGGTGGAACCAACAAGTTAATCATTTATAGGGTGGTTTTTCTGGTTTTTTTGGGCTCAAGTAAGTATTTTTCTTTATAATACTTTGATAAACTTTATTTTAGTACAATAAACACGATACCTTATTTTAGTGATTAATTATCTAATTGATCTCATCATTAGCATATCGTTTCCGTGAACATCATGAAGATTAATAGAAAAATCCTGGTTCTTAATTTCATTCAAAAGAACTAAGCACCAGCTAAATAGAATTAGAGATTACATTCCGAAAATGACCCTCGAAAATAGCACAAGTGCCACAATTCCAAGAAAGAACTAAGCTCGCATTTTTCATGAAGATTCTGAGCACAAAGAATTATAAAGCATTTAAAATAGGTTATTTATGAGATTTTTCAAGCTACTTCTTTATTTTATAACTTCTGAGAGCGACATATTTCGCGATATTAAGTGTTTCGAGTGCTACATTGATTCCAAGAAAAAATGCACAAAATATGAAGCAATGTGGCGACGATTAACTCCGAAGCCCTTTAAAAAAATTTATTCGTTTGCCTGTCTTATGAGAACACAATGAAAACTTTGGACTAGATGGCGAAGATATTGAATTGACTTTGTATTTGAAAAATTGTTCAATTTAAATTCCAGTTAAAATTCAAAAATCAAGATTGAGCCGGCATTATTTCAAATGAATGTCACAAAGCTTGCTACAAAGAGCGTCCTCAAAGAAAACGAGAAATTCGAACAAAGGCTTTTTGGGAAACGAACTATAGCAAACATCACTGATGCCAATTCAGGATTTCAACGAACAGTTGCTCGAAAAATCGCTACTAAAGCAAACAACAAAGAAAACCAGCGTGTGGATCTTCCAGTTTTCAAACCTCTTAGAAGTATTCTCCATTAAAAACATCTATTTTATTGCCAATGAATTAGACCAAAGCATAGGAAATTCGAAATCAACGGCCAGAACTCAAGTTCAAAGGAATACCGAGCAATTGAGGAAAAATGTACAGCTTCAAAATGCGGGACGGAAATTTCCTTCTAAGTCTCCTCTCATGATTTCTAACAACTCTGGGTCTCAAAGAGGTAATTGATATTGTTTGATATGAAATGATTCTTATTACTATCATTATTCAATAGCGAGATCACAGAGTTTCAAACCACCTCAAAATCAACAAAAAAATAGAAAAATTCCTCCGAAAAAGTTATTTTCGCAGCTGTACTCAAAAGCGAACAATTTTTGTCAAGAAAAGGAAGCGAAACTAAGCAATCTCGATGGATTATTTCAAGAACTGACAGCAAAAGAATTTGAAGAGAAGGCTAAACAGGCTGAATATGAAGCAAAGGAATTTCAACTTGATCAAAAGAGAAAGAACCAATCGCAACAATTGAAGAGCCTACTCGATAGAATCCGAGCTCTTGAGCAACAGAAATTAAAATTAGAGGGGGAGTTGCATCAATCAAACGTCCGACTGAGAAACAACGAGGATGAACTACGAGTGAGAGACAAAATTGTACTGAAATAATAAACATCTGATTCGATCTGATTTGCGATTTGATATTTGTTAGGTAAATGAAACTGGAAAACTAACGAAAACTCAAGAGTCTGAACTTAACAAATTGGTCCAAAAGAAACGCGAATTAGTTAGCTTTGTTGAAAGGTAATTCAAACCAATGCTAGCTAGCTTGTTCTTAATAACAATTTACAGTTTGGACGCAACTACAGATTCAATAATACAAAAGTCAAAAGAGAGATATTATGATTTATGTAATGAACAAGGCAAGGCTATGATAATACAAGAACTACTGCACTTGAAAAAGAAACAGCCTCGAAAAGTTCTATTTCTACAATGCAACACGAACGAATCAGTTGAAATGACTGATGAAAATGCAAACAGCGCAAATTATTCAGCTCAGTTAACCACCGATGGAAGAAAGCTTATAATTGATTCACTGGATGAAACTGCTGGCAAGAAGCCGCCAAAACTGATCGAGTTGGATTCAATATATGATATAAAGCAATATGAAAAATTGGATTTACATGCTGAATATCAACTGGATCAGCTCAAAAGTTTTTTCTCGACTACAATCAAGACGGCAGACACAAAGAATTTTAATTTCTTTTTCTTGATTCAAGATTCTGAAGCATGGAAATTCATGAAAACAGCATTCGAATTATTCCTATTTGGAAAACTTGAGAACATCGATAACTCACGAAAAATTTACTTTATTAAATTCCATAACGATGGCTCTCTTTCGTCTGAAGATATAATTGATAAGGATGGAAATTTGGATACTATTACATACGGTAAATATCATGCTCTACTCACCTTTGCATTGAAAGGGGATTCATTAGCTGATGTCCGAATCATTTCAATTTATGCTATCCTGCAGAATGACACATCCGCTGCTGATTTTATTCTAAAAATGTTGACTAAAGCTGCTTCTCACTCTCAACACGGGCTGATACCGGTAGAGTATACACCAGGGCAATATTCAATTGAACCTTTTCTAAGAGAGTCTCTCAGTTCTTCGAATAGCTTTGTGATCGGAAAGGTTCCATCAATGATTCCTGAAAAAACGAAGCAAGAAGAATTGAATCAAGCCGATAGCACATACATTCTTTTAGATAATCTTCAGAAATTAGGAACAATTATCTGTAATAACAGATTGAACAAAAAAAGCGTTTGATTTTGCTCATTATTATGTTTTGTGTGTTTTCATTGGATCTGTTTATAAATAATAAATTCGGTATTTTGAGGCAAATAAGAGCCATTAAAGATACTATTTTAATCTGAAGACGATGGAGGAAGACAATGTGATTATGCAATGCAATCGTTGTTTGTTTGCTACACTCTTTGCTATTGGGTTTTTTTATGGCATTGGTCAGGCAAGAGAAGCTATAACTTTCATAATCATGATATAATTCGTTCTCTTTCAAATGAAAAAAGCGGAGGATGTTTTCAATTTCTTAAAATCTATTAATAATATTTACTGCTGAGAACGTCAAAACATTGAACCACATCGAATTGAACATCATTAAAAGCCTACTATGTTTCAATCGCACCATTCGTTATTTAGAGAAACGAATTGGAGAATTTCCCGAAGCTTTAATTTTTCTGCGAGATGTGCAAATACCACAGAAAAAGCCACCTCTATCATCTTCTTCGTTCTCTTCTTCTTCAGTTGGAGGCTTCTTGAAGTACCAAAGAGGAACTCCATCTCCAGACTCTTTCAGTTGATATCCTGCAGGTGTTAGACTCGAGCGTCCCTGATTGATATCACTGATTGTCATTCTATCTCTCATACTGGGCCTCTCCGTGAACTTTTCTCTACCATAAGCACCTATTCTTGTTCCCCTTTCTCTTACGGTCCCTGTTTTGCTAACATATAGTGGCTGCTCACTATGAGTTTTGACCTGATCTTTCACATTCATAGAACCCTCAACCTCATCTTCATCTGGCACAAGTTCTTTTCTAAGTTTTTTATTTTCAGTCCGAACAAGTTGTAAAAGTTCATAATCATTTAGGTCGAAAACCCCATCGTCAATATCTTTTTCTTCTGGCTCCACCACGTACTGTCTTTCGTTTTTTTGGATCTTCTTAGCAGAAGTAGATAGACGGTTCAGATCGTCGACTTCTAGTTTGATCAAAGAAACCCGGTCTTTAAAAATCAAAGGCTTCTTGCGGAATTCACTGAGGCGACCATTGCTTTCTGCATTAGAAAATTTTGCTTTATTAAAGTAGCCTTCAGTGTATCTTCCAGCCTGTTCGCTTGGTCTCCCAACCTGTTCGCTTGGTCTCCCAACCTGTTCGCTTGGTCTCCCAACAACTAATTTTGATTCTACCATCTCTTCTCTTGAGAAGACTAAAAGTTCAATAGCAATATAACGATATTATTCGTGAATGAGAAAACTTTCTGCTTACATGCATCGAAATCAGAATTTTTTGGTAGAGGCTTTGCTTTTTGTGGAAATGGACTCTTTGGAGGCCTAATAACTGAATTTTCATCTGAAGGAAAACTTGCAATTTACCAAAACTCTCCTTTGGTCAAATTTGGCTTTGTTCCTCCATACTTTTTTTCTAATTGATCTGGATCAATCATCTGCTTCAACTCATCGTATTCTCCAGGTTTCAATAAGGAAATTTTTTTCCTGCTCTTTTCAGTGACCAGACCTTTTTAATCAAGTTAAAATTGGCATAGAAGATCAAATTGTTGCTACCCTTGGCAGTAGTCCATGCAGCTCTAAATCCCCATGCAGCATTGAGAAGGAATGTTTTTTCCATTGATTCTGGGAAAAGGTATGCCCCATTACTCAGAACAGCTTCCATTAACTAAAAATAATGATCAGTACTTTAATATCGCTGGTGTTACTGAGAAATTGATATCCATGAACCCCTTTTCAGCAGTTTCTATCAAAAACAGCCAGCTTTCGACGATCCCAGGAATGAACATATGGTTTTGAATGATGTTCAACAAATTGGTTTGAGCATTCACAAAATCTTCGACTTTAATCTAGTATGACAAAGGTTTTGGGCATTCTAATTTTTGACGTCATGTACTGTCTTCATGTCAATTGCTGCAAAATTGATAACGATGGTCGGGCGAAACTTCTTGTCAACTCCTGCTAAATATATGGCCCCATCTTTCTAAAAACAAAGAAGGCCATTCTCTAAGATGTTAGAATTTGAAAATAGAACCAAGAGCTTTTCTCCGGCTGGAGTAAGTGGACCAACTATCGGATCATTCATCAATTCGAGACGTTTTTGCACTCGGTCGAGGGCTCCATCTTTGCCATGCATTTCAAAACTTGCTGAGTGAAGCATCTTCAGATAGTCAGCTGGAGTCCAACTTGTTAGGTCAATCAGTAAATGAACAAACAATCTTTCAAGAGGCTTTTACTCCGTAGGAGTCCATCCTTTCGCTCTCATTTCTGCTTGAAGCTTGGAAATCTGATCTGACTCATAGGCAGAGTATTGGACATTTAAGAAAATCCGTCTTTCACATTTAGCTCCGGTTCCCTTGAGAATATAGTCCGCTAAGATTGATGATAAGTCAAAGTAGGATATTTATTAGTCTCACAAGTGTGTTTAATTTTGTAAACATCATCAGGAGGGCTGAGGTAGTCAAAGTTCATGCGTTCTTCGTGCGTTTTTAAAATCTATTTTTTAATAAGTCTATCTCAAATTGTATGAGTTAAATTCAATTCCATCAGAAAAGAAACCAATTTAAAAACGGACTTCAATCTAAAGCTAAAAAACTAATCAAACCTATAATAGTAGACCGCAAGCTGAGGTATGATTTCTTTATATTTTTTGACTTCTGCAATCTGTGAATTGAAGTCCTATTCATGCTATTGTAGTCATTTCGAAAATAGTTTCGAATGAACCCATTTTTTTTTTCTGCTTTTAAATTGAATAATAATTTTCCTGAAATAGTTTAACTTGATATTTTCCCAACATTACGAATTATGGCGAATGTTTTTTGTAAACTATGGTCCAGATTTTCGTCAAAATCCGACAATATTATTTACGAGCTGTTTTTTTTGTTTTTTTTGAGCACCAAAGTTCTCTCAGCTTCAAAACAAAAGCCGATGCATTGAAATTTATTCTTTTTCCTATATAATTTTTGAATTTTTTCACTAAAGTTGAATTGAAATATATCTAATATAATGAAGTGCTAATTCAGAGTAGGAAAGTTAACACATTATATAATCCGTCAAGCTGTTAAATGCAAAAATTCAAAAAAATTGGATCCTTCACTGAAAGATTTACATTGTCAAGAAATCACTAGACTAGTTTAGTCAAGAGCAATTGACGAAGCTTCTTTCTCCCCTTTTCGTTCGAAGTTTTTCATTATTTTCCCAACTATAGTCTGCTCACCAACAGCAAGTACTAGTCCTTTACCGTTTCCTGAAAGTATTTCGCATCCAGTAAGAATTATTTCTTGTCTGTCCCAAGGCTCGCCAACTGAATGAATTTTCTCTTTGACCATGGGTTCGACGCGCTCTGTATATAAAAAAGCATTGACCAATACTTTGTCATCTCCTGATATATCAACTAGTAGTATATCGGCATTTATTTTATCACCTTTCCCAAAAACCAAAATATCACCTGGTAAGAGGTCCTCTCGCTCCACTTGAATAATTTTCCCGTCTCTAATGACTCTACTATAAGGCGAAAGATACTTCTTGATGACATTTGCATATTCACTCCTGGCATTGGAGCGAAATGAACAACAAAGGAACGCTTCATACCAATCATGCCAGGTCGTTTTACCTACTCCAGGTATGATATTCCTAACCCCCTCTCTTTTTTTCTCTTGAATTTCTCCTTTAGTTAATCCAGAGTTTGCATTTATCTTAATACCGATGTCCGCACTAAAAGAATTGCAATCATAGTGATGTAGCTTTCGTTTAACAGAGATTATTTTATGAGGCTCAGTGTCTTTCATAAGAATAATTTCACTAGGTGTTGTTAGATCATGTTTGACATCACCTCCAGACTTCCTTTCCATGCTATCCAACGAAGAATAATCACAATTTTCCTTAACTAATTCTTTTTTTTAAATCGAAAGTCGTTTTGATCGACTTATTTTTGAGAAAAAATCTTGCCGCACTAATCAAGCTAAATAAAAAGAAAAAGAAGCCCTCTTGAAAATTTATTTATTATTGGGCCCCCTTTAATACCTTCTTTTTTCTTGAAACACCCCAATATATATTAATTGTTGTCCAATCAGTGCCTCGACGACATCCAGTCTCGTACTTTCATTATTTAGCTTGAATCATCTACGAAAATTTTCTTAAGTTGCATTTTTATGAATTATAAGTTCTGAATGTCAGTCTCTCATATTGACAAATGAAGATATAAATGCTGCTGATAGATAGTTTATCAGATACAATGAAATAGAAAAGGAAGAACAATTCTCAGCTCTACTGAAACTATTCTTGTTCAGTTGAAATCTTTTGCAAGCTGCTATTTAAACTTCCGAAGCTGCTGGTTCTGTTCAGCGATGTATTGCTCTTTTTCAAGTTCTCAAGGAATCTTTCAGTCTCTTCAATATCAAGAACTTTGAAATCGAGTTTCTTCAGATGCCCAACCTCATTTTCGGATTTGTTTTCTTTTCTCTGTAAATAATTTTTAGAACGACGATAAGTAAAGCCAAGAAATTGCATAAGGATATATATACCTTTGTGAGGGGAGCCGATTCTTCATATTCTAAAGTCAAGATATTACTATCTTCTATCAATTGGCTTTTAAGGATTGAACTCGTTTTCATGTAATCAGTTGGTTGCTGCTGTTTTTTGTCAACGATAACAACCCTAAAATAATGTGTCAGTTTGAAAAGCGATCCTTAAAATATTAATCAATTACCCTTTTTGAGTTTGAAAGAGAACATGAGTTTCAGTCTGGAGTTCCAAAACGAAATTTGTCGGAATCATCTCACCATTTTCCATAATGAAGTTCTATCATTGGATAAGAACTGATTTCAAATAAATCGTGTTTCATACTTGGATTGCGGCTTTCAACTCGCTAAATGGTTGAACGACTCTATCTTTGCCAATCATTCTTTTGAGTCTTTTCTGCTTGCTGCGCAAGTAGTGCTCATTTCCAGTTTTATTCTAAGTAACAAATTGAAGTTAAACTCCCTCATCAAAGATTTATTACTAATCTTTTCCTTTTTTTGAGGACATATGGCATTAACGGCTGTGAGAAAGGGAAGAGGACAGATGCATAGACGAGATTGGTGAAGCTTTTGAGAATGCTCTCAAGCGAATCTGTATTCTGCTCTGGAATCAACATCGGACGGTTGCTTCTGATTCTACGATGTTCTTCAGAAAACTTGAAAAACAATCCGTTCTGTATATTTTTAAATATCATGCTTCCAGACTCAGAGAGTGCTCTCATGAGATTTTTTACAAGAGACTTAGAACCTATTACTCTTTAACTGCCATGTTTATCAGTTTTGTTTTACTTTTGAGAACTCCATAAGTGGCCACAAACACGTTGAGACCGATATAACTGCCCATTTCACCAAAGAATTCTTTGAAAGCCAAACCTGAATAAATTTTGGAAAGGGTATGATGAATCAATCAAAGCAAGATGATTTTACTGATTTGTTTAAAGAAGCGCTTTGGATTGCCAATGATTTCGGCATTGGCCAATACCCAATATAACTAATGATGATTAGAATGTGGGGAGTTTGTCAGAGAGTCATATTTACCTGCTTGTTGATTCTGGACGTGTAAAATGTTATTAGATTGTCGGCTAAGGCTGCTTGCAAAATTTTTGTGTTTTTGAGAGTGTATTCATCACAATGGAGCTCGAACGAACTGAAGTTGTTAAACATGAGCGCAATAAATCTCAAGGCATAGATGTCGTAGAGTTTTGTCATAATTGCATGGAAGTTTCGGAAATTCACAAGAATCTTTAACTCAGATATCTTGAATTTATCAATGTCAAATGTTTCTTGAGGCTTTTCTTCGTCTTGATAAACAAAATCTTTGCTGAGAGAAAAATCAGGTAGGAAGCTCTTTCGTGAACTTCCGGCTTTGCTCCTTTCAATCGACTTAATTTCTTCGAACTCCTCGACTTCTTCAAATAAAGAAACCTCCTTCTTTGGCGATTCGACAGCAAAATGCTTTCCATCAAAGAAAAAAATGGATGAGAAGACTTTTAGAATCAATTTCATTTTACTTGAGGGATTTTCGAATACAAATTTTTGAAATGGTGAATAAGCTTTTCAATCAAAAGTCCATCAAGATTGATTTCAATGGGCTTCAGATAGAATTTGAAGGTCTTTATGGCTATCATTTGATTGAAGTCAAGCCGCACATGGAAGCCGAAGAAATTATCGTATCCTTTGTCCTCCTCCCTCTTGAATATATCTCTGATTTTCTTAATACCCTTTATGATTCCTTTCTTCTTGATGTCAGGTTCTTTCGAGCTTAGAATGATGGGTAATTCTGTATCGATCAATTTGTTTTCAATCTAAATTAACTCATTTCCCAAACTGAACATAAATAAGCTATCACCTGGAAGCTGTCAATCTTCGCTCCCATATCTAAAACCTTCTTTGAATAGTCCATTTCAAGTTGCAATCCCTCTAGACACATAAACATCAGCTCTTGAGTACTTGTGTCTCCAATGAGGGAGAATCCAAAATAGTTTATGCTGAAACTGAGTCTGTATTTTTCTAGATGGGAGCCAGTGATTATTAATACAAATTAGTAGGCATCTGAAAAATACCATCCATCTGCTCTTTGTCAGGTTTCAAAGTTCCATGATGCAAAGTCACAATCTTGTAAATTTTTCAAGAGATAAGTAACAGACTGGTTTCAGAAGAGTTTACCTTGATTTTATTTTCGGTGGCAACGTCAACATATAAGTCTGGAATAGCTTCCGATGTAGGTTCAATTTCTTTGTTTTTAATCGCAAGTTTTGTGGATTTGTTTTCATTCACATCGATCGTCCCCAGTGGAATCATCGCTCTGTGTTCATGAATAAGGCTTATCTATGAAGTAAAATTCGAAAACATATAATTTCGTCGCATTGATTAGGAGCTGTACATTTAACTTTTTGCTCTTGGTGATTCCTTCCCAGGCATACGGGGTTGTTGTGTATCTCTTGATAATATCGCCTTCAGTTCTGTGTATAGAAGAGGGAAACAAATTTTATTATTAGGGTATGCCTGTGCAGAATAATTCCTTACATGTTCTGGTTCTGGAATATTTTAAAGTTGTAGTTGGTTCGATTGTAGATCTTTATAGGAGGGTTCTGACTCACCTCTCTCATTGTGATAACAAGGACGTTCAAGATGCGTATCACCTAGCATCAGAATAATGATTATTTTAATAAAAGAGGAAAAACGCCGTTACTTCTAAATTAAGAATCAGACTTTCTGAGTCAACCATATTTTTAAGTTTAATCGTGAGGTTTGTATTATGTTCGACGTCAAAGGCCGCTGACCAACCAAATCCTTGCTTTTCTACTTTGAGGAAAATGCTCTTTGATTTTTGAGCGAAACTCCAGTGGAGTGGTGCAACACTCTGAGTCGGCACTTTAGCCAAAAGCTGCTTGCTTTGAATTGTCTGGTGGACTGAAAAAGGGAAATCTGTCATATTCATGATCAAATATTTTGGAGAAATGATCAGCAGTTTGGTGCGATTGAATTTTCCGGGTAATTCTACGAAGTTCAAGCACAACTCGAATAAATTTTGTGGATCGTCCTTATTTTCGTTCCTGGTCATTTTTCTGTGGAGCTCGATATATGGACTGATAGTACCACCTTCATGAAGTGAATATTCATCACACCAATCCGTTAATCTTTCAATTTTTACTCGGAGTGATTTATTCTCTTCGCCAGGGTTTCCAGTGAAGAATTTTAATGCAGGGCCTTTGCTTTCTAAAAGCGATTCAAGATATTTCGAAGAGAACTGCGAGCATCTCAAGCAGAAGAAACCTCTTTCAAGGTCCTCAATTTTCACAGAGTTATCTGTTACTTTTGCAGGCTTCATTCCAAACAAACCAACACCATGCTTTAGTCTCGCACTGTCAAAGATTGTTGGAACATTTCGTTCTGAGACGCTTTTCTTCATATTAACAGTGGTAGTGCTCCTGTCGGTCAATTGATCCAAAAGATCAGCTCTCATAGTAAAGTCCGATTGGTCGAGAGTCACAGGATTGTTAGGGTTCTCAGGGTTGGAAGGATCGATACTGATAGGATCATATGCAAATCGACCTTCTTGGAACTTTAACGCCAGAGGAAAAGAAGTCTCATTAAGCATCCAGTATTCGGTGAAAAATATCATCCTTAGCGTTGCGTTCTTGAAAACAGTTTCCAGACGGATGGTGAGGATTTCAGGATTAGATTTAGAGAAAAACTGGAAGACCCTAACATCTGAAGGCTCAGTTGAATTTGTATCTTCTTTGGAATCCAGACCTTTTTCGCCTTCTTCTTCTTGTTGATTTGCTTGTTTAAGGAGCAATTCAAAGAAATCTGACTGAACTACATCGATATATTGTGATCGGTCATACTCTAGAATTTTCAGCGCAACCTCAAATCCGTCTGAGGAATTAAAATCGTTGAGATATTGCTCCTTAGTAGGTTGAACGTAATAAGTGCGATCTAAAGGCTTTGTTAATGTCTTTTTCCGAGAAATGCTCAGACCAGAGACAATCTCCTGAGAGAAGTCTCGATCTGGGGATTTAATTTCACCAAATAGCTCAGTTCTTGGATTCATTATGTTCCTGAATTTCAAGTCGAGGGCTATTGGAAGAAGATTATCAATGATAATAGGGTAATCAAAGTTCAGCTTGAAAATCTTTGAGTCTTCACTGAAACTTATCTATTTATTGATTGATATTAAATGCTCGTTGCAGGTGATAATAATTCAAATTACTGTCACAAACGAAGAGAACTTGTCACTTTCGGAGCGTTTGCAGGCAATTATCTGTGGTTTATCTAGTCGAGTTAGGATCAGTCACGAGAGAATAATTGTCGATAGTTTTACTGTTCTTAACATTCTTTCTGTCAACAATCACTCGAGTACCCAGAAGCCTATCCGAATTGCGGTTGACCCGACTCTGACTACTTCCTTTTCCAACACTCTTCACAATCTGGTTTAATCCTTCGTCTAACTCACAAAGGTGGCATTGGACAGCATCGAAAGACACGAATCGAAGCGGAACAAACTTGCTTTCATTTTCACGAAGAACTATGTCCTCAAGCTGATTTTTCTTAATGTTGTGCAGCCTGACAACCATAGGCTGTGACATTTTGTTGACAAGCAGATAATTCGAGTGAACAGAAATTTCTTTTTGTCCTTGCTCGGCTGTAGTTGTGACTTCAGTCACAATTTCAACGGGGTTGTTGTTCAAATCCGTCTTTTTTACTTTTGTCTGCTTTTCTTCTTCAATATCAATCGATAAGACTTCTTTGATTCCTTCAATCTCGACATATAATCTTCGCATGTAACTAGTATTCATGTAAATTTTTCTATCCGAATTGCTGAGTCCGTGATAACAGCCTTCTGACCGCTTATTCAAGTTAAAGGAAACAAATTTTGGTGTCTCATCATCATCGTACGAGAAAATATTATTCATCTTCGCGACGTCACTTTCAATATCAAGGTTCATATTATTGCGAATATAGCCTTCACCTCCAGCCTCTAGTTTTTCGATGTTTGTTGGTTTAAGCCAGTAGGTTATCGAACTTCCTGTATCATTTTTTAAGATAAAATATGTTAGGGCCGCCTGATTCCTGCTGCTTTGGTCTTTGAGAGGGGATGGTGAGACTAGAGGGACCGGATTTTTGGAGGTGAATCCATAAAGCTCTTTTACAATTTTTATCATTGATTCCCATGATTCTATGTTTGCGTTCACAAGGAATTTGTCTTTTATGCTCAAGTTTACGTCTTTTTGACGCTGCTCCAAAATTGCCTGAAGAGTGAACCTACAAATCGAGTTACATGATTAAACCCATTGCTTGCACTTGTGGAAAAAAATTTACTCAAAATTTTCTAGGACAGGCTCATAGTACGTATTAGACTCATTAAAGAGGAACACCTTTGCATTCAGTTCACAGAGGATTGCGTTGGAAATGGGTTTTTGTGGCTGATTCCTGTTTTGAATTTTGGAATCTAGGACAACATTTAGCAATTCGATGTTCACCAGAGGCTGCAATTCCTCTCTTAACTTCAAGTCATTGGTTCGCTCTCCTCTAAGCAGAGTTAGGTACAGAGCTGGGATCTTTGGAGTTGGAGGTTAGCGATAGAAAAGTTGTAAATGCTTACTTTTGAGCTGATATGAGCAGGAAAACCAGGATCTTCAAAGAAGGCTCGCGACTTCTTGGCTTCCACTATTTCAAATTGCTGTTCGACACCTTTTGGAAGGCGAGTCTTCTTATAAACACTCTTCGCCGCTTGAATGAATGCTAAGAATTGTATCAAAAATGCGTGATATGTCTGGCTATAATCAATGCAGATTTCTTTGTCAAAAGCTAGTCCAATGTCAGTCAATCCTTGACCTTTTAGAATCAATAAATCCAGCTTTAAACTTGCACTGTGCAGTAAAGTTTTTGTTTGGGAAAGCTTTTTGAATTTTTCTGAGGAGAGGCCAACTGAAATTGAAGAAATTTGTAATTTTATCTCTTTCTCTTCATGTAATGATGACAAACCAAGTTTAGCAGAGATATCTATGATCAATCGTGAATATCTTGGGTTCGGTTTTTCGAGGCTAACTGAATCAGTTGCGATTGCCAAACCACGTTGTCCTTTCGAGGAGATTTTTTTCCTTCTTCTGGTATTTGAAGGTTCGGTTTGATTCACCTTAAATAGACAGATTGAGTTGTTGTTTAAGACGATAGTGGTAGACGATGGCTTGGCTTGTGGGTCCGGATTCGGATTCGGAGGACTTGATGGGAGGAGAGAATCCAGGAGATTCGTAAGGTTATTTATAAATTTCAACATCATAGTGAGTCCAAGCTCGTTGACATAGGTTCTTAGATTATTTATCGTGACTACTGTTCCATGTTGACTGACAAGAACCTGTAGAAATGGTTTCTCGGCAAAGGTGACGTCGGAAACACATGCTATATTTGTACGATCAATGGCTTGATGTGCTAAGCCTTCGATTTCGACCAAAATATTAGAGCTAATATCCCCTTTGAATGTCTAACAGATTGAAAGTATCAACATATAAAATTCTTTAGAGTTCAGAAATTTACTGTTATCGTCACGCCAAGATTACCACTACCGAGAGCTATCCTTTCAAAGCTTTCTTTTCCGGTGTATGGAGTTCCATCTTCCGACTCCGCAATTATTTCTTCATGATCTAAAAGAATCTCTCCTTTAAAGTTTGCCACCTTGTTTGGAAAAGAAAATGAGATCACAAGAGGAATATATTAGGATGTTCTACTTTGACTATGATCAAGCTCCCGATTTCGTAATTTTCCTTGATGGCTTCGGAAAATTTGTCAAGATATGAGTTTGGAAGTAGAGGCTTGCAATCTGAGAGCTTGAAGTTTGAAGATTGTTCATCAGATTTCTTAATTTGATTTTCGTTTGAAGAGAATTGTTTCGAAATTCTGTTTGAGAGTTCCCCAATTGTGATAATAATGCTCTCGATGACATTTGTGACCAGATAAACGTCTGAAAGCAGAACTCGCAATCTGACCTCGCCAATAATGACGGAAATCAAAGGTTTGAAGCAAAATATTGTTTTTGCCTCTAAAGAAAGAGGATCTTTCTCATGCGTGTTACTGAAGGCGAGTGTAATTTCCTCAACGATTTGCTTCGAACTGCCGTTTTTAGATGTGTGTAAACTTCCCTTAAAGAGCAATTTAAATGAATTTTGAGGTTTTTTCATCGTGAAATTTAGTGAAGTCTAGTTGACATCAATATGAGATCAGCCTATTAACGTAAGTTGTTGTTACTATTTTTGCAGTCATCAGATGAGTTTTCGCTTTGCGTTGAATGGTGAAAGGGTAACCATTCAACCAATATTTCTCTTCAAAACCTCTGAGATTAGTGTTGTAGGGTGCATTCAGCTCAGAATTTAATATTTCGAAAGTTATTGATTCAGGAATAATAACCTTCGAACTAATTTTATCGACTGGTTTTGGAGCAGTTTGAATTGAGATTCGTTGAAGGAAATTCATAATTGGTTGGGAATAAATTTGAATAATTTTGCACGCTTCGAATAGCTTGAGGTAGTCAAAGTTGATCCTGGAGGATTAAGATATAATAATTATCATTGTGAACATAGAAATATCAATATACTCGAGATGGCCTAGAGTTATCGCCAGTTTTTTTATGAGTTCTCTGCTGTCATTGACTGCGACAATGCTCAGGTTTTGATCATTTAGGCTCGTGCTTCTTAGAATTTTGAAGATTTTCTCTCGTTTTGTTCGCTGTAACCCAATCTCTCCAGTTATCACTGCAAAAATTTTGATAAATTTTGTAAGATATTATTCATCTGGAAAATTTACATCGCATTTCGAATGACTGGTTCAAGATTTTCACAGCAACTTTATTATTATTCAGTCCAAATGTCAGCGTCCTTCCCTCATTTTCCAAATTAAAAGCCATTTTTCTGAGATTAATTCTCAGAATTTTCTCAGAGTTATCAGTGACAGGCTTGTCTTTTTTAGGATCTTCAAGGAAGGGTTTCTTGAACAATTGAAGGATCTTCTGCAAAGTATTTCCAGCATTCCTCAGTGTTTGGGTCAGGAGAGGCACGCATTCTAAGAAGATATTCATTCAATTAAATCCGATTTATCGAGAGTTATACCTGATTTGAGCATGACTTCAAGTGGCTGCTGGTCATATTGGATTTCTAGCCGAGACCCTGAACCTTCTGGATTTAGAAGTGGTTCCCAAATAACTGCAAGAGTTGAGTTGGACTGTTGGGAGGAGTTGGATAATTCTGGAGATTTCGAAAGCTTGCAAATTTCGAACCTACATAAATCTCCTTCCAGAGTGGCTGAAGCTTCTCGAAATTGGAGATCAATCTAATTGAATTTAAATGAAGAGACCAATCAATTTTAAAAGTTATTACTGTCGTGCGTGCTTTGGTAAAATTTAATTTGGTCTGTGATCCGAATACGCTATAAACAACTTCTGGTGTGCTTTTATAGAAATCGCAGAGCTATAAGAAACAGTAAACTCCCTGAACCGGAGATTGGTTTTACGTTCAAGTTGTATTCTTCAATTCCTAACTCGAGAGAAAGCTGAATGAAGTCAAGTGGATTAATAGCTTTTTCTTCGGCGTCAGCTTTCTTGTGGGTAATGGGCTTGGCCATCTTTTTGCGTGCTTTTTTCACACCCTCGTTCATCTTCTTTTCTTCAAACTCCATATATTCTGTTAGCGACTCGAATGCGTCAACAAATTCATCTTCTTCAGCAACGCTAACATTGCTAATATTGGTGGTATTAATCATTGATGGTCCTTGGCTTTGCTTCAGTTGAAGTTGGACATTTGGAAGATTGCCATCTGTTGGTGTTGGTGCTTTGCTATGTTTTGCATCTTCAAGTGGCAGCTTGCTCAGTCTCAAATCTTCCTCTTGAGTTGAAAATTTGCGTCTTTTTGGGGTGGGTATTGGTGCTGAGCTTTTTCGTAAAAGATCACCTTCGGTAGGTGCTTGCGGCTGCTGTTCAATTTGTTTAACCAGAAGCGAGTGCAAAGTTGTTAAGAGTTTCATGAACTGATTGTCAATGGAACTTGGGAAGTTTAAGCTGAATTTAGAGAGCTGGCACACGAAGTGGAAATGTATCAGAAATTTTTGATCTCTTTCAACCACTCCACGGGTAATTCTCGAGCGAAAAGAGAAGTTATCAAGCAAAACAAACGCCTATGAATGAGAGTTGAGAAATATGGCCAGAACAAAGAGGATTTTACGTCATTTGTATCAATCCCATTGTTATAACGGAATGATATCCCGAGACAATTAAAGTCAAAGTTTGCACTTTGCCCCACCTGTCCGGTTGGTTCAAGAGCTAGCGCCTGTGGCTCGATGTTAGAATTGTCAATGGTCCGAATTGAGAACTCATCACAATAGTATATCTACAGATTTGAGAGAACTCAGAGTTATCGATCAAGGTCTTATTTACCATGTAGGATGAACTCAGAATATTCGTATTTTCAGGAATTGCAACCGAGTGATTCTCTATGAGAAGATTTATCACAAATTGTGTATTATAACCCATCATCTTCTTCAATTTATTCTTAATTTTCCTCTCGATTCTTCGGGTATCTGCATTCGGCATCTCACCTTCGGCTTCGGCCAACTCTTGAAGCTATTATTGTTGATTATGAGACCATGCTTGCATAACAAATATCAACCTTCGCATTTGTCAGGAAAAAGTTTAAGCGAGTCACAACGTCCCTGTTAAGGATGAGATCGAATGGCTTGATATGCAAGTGGATGGAAATTAAATTTTGTGCTGGTTGCGCTTGTTCAGATTGCAGATGCGTGTTGAGTTTTTCCCTCACGAATTTTAGGTTTAAAAATTGTGCTTGCGGATCTTTTTGATGACGCACTGAAAAGAATCTAACGAATTTTTTATTGATCGTCAACTTGTCCTGTGCAAGAAGACTGTCTATCCCGACTTGTGCATCGACTACTCTCGCATATTGGTCCAGCTTAAGGCGAAAGCGATCAATCTTTGTGTAGAGAAAACAGAATTTGGTGTTCTGATTTGATGCTCTGTTATTGAGCTTGAGAAGAATTTCTTCGACTTCAATAGAGAGAGAGGATTTGAATTTATTCACATTTTCTTGAGCCTACAGCTACCAGTGAGCCTAGAGTCACTCAAGAAAAACATACCTCATCAGGAGCCAAGAAGATGTTATTATTCTTGATGAAATCATCAATATCATTGAGCACCATGTCGTCTATGCTCAATGCTTGCGGTTCAGCCTTGCGTTCTTGACGAAACAGCACAGTCCCAACCACCCTGCTGAAGAAGCCTTTTTTTTCTTTGCGGGTTTCGGTTTTTGGGATCGCTAATTGTTCAGTATTGGCGTCAGAATGGAGTAATGGAGATTTTGGCTCCTAATTCGATCAATATTAGGGTAACAAATATAACTTCATACTTCGAGGAGACTTGAAATGAATTGATTGACAGCCTCTCGATTAAGAAGTTGAGAATTAGCGACTTGTCGGAAGATAATAATCTCTTCCAGTGATAGCTGCAACTCATACTCATTCATCATTGCTAGTATTCCTTTATAATCGGTTTTCACTTTCTCTCCTCCTCGCTGAATGTAGAATGCTTGATTCTCTTTGGTCAATAAGGCCTTCTTCTTTGGACCTGCTTGCTGTTCAATATCCTGATAAAAAAAAATTGAGTCCATTTCAACCAAATACAAAATAAGGCTACGTAGAGAATCTTGAGCTTGTATATTGTGATATACTCTCGTCTCATTATTGACTTCCCGACGATGTATTCCCAATTTATTCTCTCCTTATGAAGTCGATTGTGTAGCAACACACTGTCGAACACATACTTCCACCAAACTCTCACATTTTCTGAGGACTATTCAAAATAAAGACTTTATTGACTCCCATGATGAAGAAGCACATTACGTCAGGTCTGCATGAGAAAGAAGGTCTGTAACAAAAGTGTTCTTCAGTCTGGTTACACCATTTGATGAAATGTATCAAGAATTGCAATCTTTTATATTGCACATCTTCACATGAGATGTAGAGCTTGGAAAGAGAGATATCAAGCTTCAGAGCTGGGTTCTTATCACTGTCTATTTCCGACAGGTAGCTAGTCTTCTTCACGCAAATGTCAGTCGGCTTCAGAATAAAAGACTATCATAATTAAAAAACAAAATCATCTAAGCCGAATTTCAATCTCGAATTGCTTACTCTGAGAAATTCTTTCTTATCCAAATTTCGAAGTATTAGCTCAGAGTGCTGGATGAATTCTTGCGAAGTGATGTCCCTTCTCAGTTCCAAGGAGTTCATTTCTAAAAAAAGAAATTGCATAAATAAGAATGCTTAATTGTCCGTCAACCTTTTGGAATCGTATCAAAGTAAAAGCCGAACCCTTGAATCATTATCTGCGAATAGGAGAGCTTTTGTTTCATCCTCTCTTCTGGGTTAACGAAAGACTTTTGGAAATTGCTGTCTGTCGGGAAGAGAGTGAGAGATTTGAAAACGACTCCCATAGCTAGTTTCCGATCTCTTAGAGACACTCCATTATCCTCTATGCGGATATGGACATTTCTGATCTCCAGATTCAGATTTTCGAGAATAATTTGCATCATTTTTCTAAGCTTCGATGGGCCTTTAACCTTTGCCTTAGATGCCATTAACGCTTTTTTCTATAACATGCACTTCAACTCATGCTTTCTCCAATGATTATGCTTACGGTTTTGTTTTCAAGCTGGATGAGCGTTGACTTTTTTTGTTCCTGCTGCACTTTCAAGTTCATAGCATGATTATAGTCGTTCTTCACTGAGCAAACGATGTGAATATCTTCAAGTTTGACTTGACAAGGTTCTTTCCATATTTTCGACCAAGGAATGGAAAGAAGAAAGGTTCCTATGACTCCCTCGTTGATCTCGAGATTCAAATTTAGCCCTGTATTGAAATTAATGAGCTACTCTACTCCAGCAACAATAGTTTTTACCTAGCTCCTTGTAGATGAGTTCGACAGCATCTTTTTTTATCTGCAGGTTATTTTTTAACATCACACCATTCCATGAGCTGATATTTAATTCTCCTGCGGAGAAATCCTGTCAATAGCGAAGATGAATAGAAGTTGCAGATGCATTCTTACCTCGATGAAACCTCCCAGGACTTCGAAAAGCAATTTTTTGAAAAGTTCTTTGAACATTTCTTTGTATCCTTCTTTTGGTTACCAAGAATATAATTATTGAGACCTATTAAAAAATTTCTGGCTATGAATTTAACTGAGCTATCTTCTTCTTTTTTTCGGTATCAATTATATCGGAACTCTCATATGAAAATTTGCTTAGCGTTGAGCTCTGTCAGGATTGTGGAACAGATGACAGTGAATTATTGATGGCCTGAAAAGAATTAGAGACTGGAATCCCCCCAGAAATTGATTTTTTAAGTAAAGTTGTTGATATTATTCACGTATAATCGAAACTACCTTCTTAATTTGATATGAGAGAAAATATTCACCATTGTCCTCAAGATGAGAACCAAATAATGACGAGTTGCTTGGGAAATATTCTACAACTTTCGAAATGATGTCTTAATTAATTCATCTCCTGATGGTTCAAATTGTTCACATGCGGAAAAGATTATCGAGAACCTGACTCAAACAATCAAATGCTAAGCTAAATAATGTTGTTTTTTTCAATTTTGTTGAGCTTAAGTTTTCCCTAACTACTCCTTTTTTGGTGGAGCCATTTTTATGGAGCAATGTCCTATTCTGAATATACATCGAAAAACTGCAATGCTAGATCTCTCAAAAAAAAATCTAATAGCTCTTTATTTGTGTATCATGGTTTCGAACTAATAATGAGATTCTGTTTTCGTAAGAAATAAAAAACAGCACAAAACTAGTTTTATTCAGTTAGATATGCTCCAATCAGTAAACCTTCTCTTTAGATGACTGCCCAGTATCATCAAAGAAATAGATTTTTCAAATTTATATTTTTTCTTTTTTAATTGTTACAATCAGTCTCCTCTCGATTCTGCTCTATCTATCCAATTTCGTCTCTGGTTTGCAATATTTCTTTAGGATAATGCAAAAGAAAGCCTTAGTATTAAACTAATTAGATTTCGCTAATGACGAATCAAGGATTGCTTTATTTCAGTGCTATCGAAACTTGATCTATTTATTGATTATGGATACCTCATTTTTAACTCATACAGAGAAATAGCACATAAATGAACCACTTTGCGACAATATACAAAAGCTCTAACTCCCTCTTTCTAATGTTCGATCCATTTTTGGACATCATTCAACCATTTGATGTAAAGGCGTTGTTCCTTATCAAGTGAGACATGCTCGATGAAGGTAGCGAGTTCTTCAGTGATGCCAAATCCTCTAAGGTATTCTTGTAAGCCGGTCTGGAGTCGCTGCATTGTTTCGAAATTATTTTGATTAATTTAGCTGTATCTAGAAACTCTTACCTCATCCAAGCTACCATATTCTGGTCCACTGTAGGTGTTGACACCTCTCTCGAATCTAGAGAGCTTTCTGTGGCCTTCGACATCATCAATTACATTGACGGATTGGATGATAATCTGGTGATAAGAAATTATGGATTTCGAAACTAAATATCAAATACCTCGCCGTCATAAGTGGCACATTCATAGACTAATGCTTGCTTGTTTGGTCTAACCAGATAAACCTATCGAACAGACCATTCAATAAGCTGAACAGGAATCGAATGAAATACCGTAAAATCGCAGGACTCACCTTCTTGGTTTTCTTGATCTTCTACAAAGGGGATGAGGGGAAATGTTTTTAAGTCAGTCTACCTTCTTTCTGTTCTTGCTCTTCGTTCTCTTCGTTTTCGAAGCTTGGAGGTCTAGATTGGAAGGTAACAAGAACGGTTGTAGATCCGACTTGTTTGCGAAGTTCCAATTCATTCTCACCCTCAACATCTTTCAGGGAGAAACCTGACTGTTTCAAGTAGTTCTAATCGAGAGTAATTTAGAAAATTGTGAGTTTCAAGAGATCTTACTTGTACAGAGTCGTCTATTTGGTAGTTTTCTTCTTCATACTTAATCTCCTTTACAAGCGATTTAGACAACTTTTGTTTCGCTCTTTGGATGTCTGCCTCTGTCGTGAAAGTTCTGACTGGCATTTGGATAATAGAGAGGGTGGTAGTTGCCTTCTTAAGTAAAGGGGCAGCTTTGAAAGCTCTGGAGACGACTTTGGAAATCATATAGATTCTCTACCTCAATTAAAAATTATTAAAATTCGATTCAGAATTTACTTAATTAGCATTTACATGCTGTTTTTCAAGACAGTGCAAAAGATCGATCAAACAGTAAAACCAATTTTTGATTGAGGTATCTTTTAAGTTTGATTGATAAATCAGTACCAAAACATTTATACTTCTTCCAAAAAATTTGGAGCATAGAATAACCTCTTCTTGACTTCTTACATAGAGCTGATGGAGTAATTCAATTCCTTTGCATTTATTTAGCGTGAATTCATCACTAATTAACTCCGTGAGGCCAAGAAACTTAAGGTGTGAGTTGGTTAGTTTTACTGATTAGAGTATTAAATATATATTGAGAAAGCCATGTCAGGAAATGGATACTCGGCAAGGGACACTTTTCAGTACACGGCGAGTCTAAACTGTAAATATTACTCGTTATTCGAGCCCTTTGGCCTGATTGAATTCTAAAACTAGCCAGAGATAGTAAAAAGATATTTGGGAATGAGACTTATACCTCGGGATATTACAGTACAACCTATTATCCCACAGATAGTAGTTATCGGTCACAACTTGATGATCCTGCAGGCTCTAAGGGGTATTTGGGAACAAAAGACTACCGTGAATCTAAGCCTACATCAAGTATTGGATATAGCATGCTCTCAGATCCCTATTCAAGGAGTTATTCATATCAAAATGAAGAAAGTGGCCTAGGAAAGAAGCAGTATGGAGCACAAATGTCCTATGATTCCGGTTTTCGGTCGACTCTCTCGACAAATCCTTCATCTAGCATCGGTGTTGGGACGTATTACAACAGCAGTTACTATGGGTCTACAAAAACTGACTCACGCGACCGCTTGAATAATTATGACTCATGGAGTTCGGGACTGCAAAATTCTTCGTTGACTACATCTTCATATAGTACCGGCAGCAACTTCGAGAACAAGTATTATTCAAAGAGCAAGCCGTTTGAAGAAGATGACCAGTACTGGAACAAGCAAGCTTACACTGTTAGCTCAAGAAGACCTCGGTTTGAATCGATTTCGAACTTAAAAGCAGGGATCGGATTACCAAACATTGGATATAGTTGCTACATGTACAAATTTACATTTGATTCTCTGTACTTGAATTAACTAGGAATGCGATCTTACAGTGTCTTTTCAACATAAACGAGTTCATGAGATTCTATGAAGGGGGATCATTCTTTGGAAACAAAACAAAGCCGGTTCTTAATACACTGTTCAATGATATCTATTTGAAGAGAAAGGCTGGTGCAAGTGCTGAAGAATTAGTCACTGAGATGGAAAATTTCAAAGAGAAAGTTGAAGAAATCAACAGCACATTCCAAGGAGTCAAACAGAACGACGCTCATGAATTTTTACGTTTCCTTCTTGACGCCTTGCATAATGAAATTAAATCTGCTGCCCCAAAGAAGAATAAAGAATTTGAATATCGAAGGGACCTGTCAGTCGCAGATAATGTTATAGCTTTTTAGCATATCTGTCTTCTAATTTTTACGTTCCTTTAGTATCGCAATTGGTGTGAGACTGTGAGGAGCCGTGATGATAGTCATATATACGACATCTTTGGAGGGGTCTTCTTCAGCACCATTAAATGCCCTTCTTGTGACTATGTGACCGGCATCTTTGAGAGCTTTCTTGATATTTCACTTCCTTTAAACAGGAACTCAAAATGGCACTACAAAGAGGATGTTCTGAGTTTAGATATGTGCTTGGAGGAATTTTTTAAAGCAGAGGTCATTGACGATTTTAAATGCGAAAAATGTCATAAGAAAGGGCGAGTATACCGCCAAACAAAAATATACAAGGCACCGAAGATTCTCGTGCAATCATTCAAACGATTTGATTTCCACAAATACTCTGGTTACAATGAGAAGATAGACAACAAAGTCAAGTTAGTCGAAAAAGGCGCGATAATTTCTCGTGATCATTACTATCATCCAGAGTTAGGTAATCATTGCTTTGTATGACTGTCGATTTAGTTTTGTTATGCTAGCCGCGTCATATGAACTTAATGGAATTGTGGATCACTATGGAACAGCTGTGTCTGGACACTATACAGCGTATTTCCTACCAACCCTCAGATTTTTGTGATTAGCTTTAATTATAGTTTATGCTACGACCTAAAGGAGAAAAGCTGGGCTCATTACGATGATGCAAAAGTAACAGAAAGTGTACACAAAGATACCATTATGGACTATGTGACGTTAGGAAGTAGACAACCGTATATTGTTTTTTACCGTCAAATCAAATCATGACAACTTTTTCTATACATATTTTTCTTTTCACATGTTGCATATCCATATACAACTTGCAGCGATTTAAAAATAGCTTTGAAGCTAACCGTAACTATACATTGACAAATTATTTTCTTTATGGGGGGGTTCATTTTTGAATTTAAGAAGGCCTCGAGTAGACTAACAATACATTGATCGTGGTGTATTGCCACAAACTTTAACCGTTATTTGAAAAAAGGCTTAATAACAATGTATAGTCACTCCGATTAAGGTGTAGCTCGATAATAGCTGATAAGAAAATAGTACAAATAATTTTTATCCGAATTTTAAAGGTAACTTCAGATGTCAGATGTACTAGCAAAACGATCGCTGAACATGCTCGAGAACGATGGAATTATTGAACTATTCTATCATTTACTATGGGTATGCGATCCCATGTTCGGAACAAGTAACGATACGTTTCAGTTTTTCTCAAAATTGCTGCAATTTCAACAGTTCCGAGTGTGCTCGTTCCTGACACGATTATTTACAAATTTGACGAACCAAAAGCTTGGTATTTTAGTCTCAAGAACATAGTCAGAATGAAAACAAAATCCAAACTCAATAATGAAGAAGTCGAAAAGGCTTTGCTCAAAAACATTCCAAAATGTGGCATTGTTGCAACGTATTTTTATATAAAAGAGGTGGATAGGAAGAAACAAGTTTGCTTCGAATACTTTAATAGCGAAGAATTGAGTATACATAGAGCTAATAACATTTCTTGCTAATTTTTTGCGTTAGAGTTTTGGTTTCGGAAAACAAAGACCCACAATGGAATTCTTCAGAAATTTATCGAGCCCAAAGGAGACAAGAATTGTAAGTTATGGTCGAATGACACTTATCACACCAACACCTAAATATTATAGTCACTATTCGAGCCACTTGGGGGCCCAAACTCTGTCTGTTGGAAAAAAGGGAAAATTTGCAGAGAATAATGAACTTAAACATGGATATTTATGAAAGGTCTGTGACAACAGAAGCTCGTGAATATCATGCGCAAACTGGTATTAGACCTCATAAATCCGTTTAAATTTGGAACCTATTCTGATTGAAGTGCCTGTGAGAGGATATGTACTGCCAGGAAAGATAGAGAAGATTTGTCAAAACATTGCACAAGTATTTTATTTTGATCTTGAAGCAGAATGATTACAATCCACTCAGCATATTAAAAATTGTAGTATGGATGAGCTCATTGTGAAAAGAATGGTTTTGAACTTCAAGCTTGATCCCGAAGGAAGAATTTGGTTAACGTATTGCAGCAGTATGAGGATTGAACCAAAGGAGTTTGTAATCTTTCATTTTTTCGTTATCCTCTTATTAAAGGAACTCATTAGACAAGTGACGCAGTTTATCACCCTCAACCTGAGGATACTCGAGTCACTCATACCGTACTTAGTCGTTGCTCTCGCTTTCTCATGATTTCTTGTTTTTGATTGTAAAGACTCCAGATTTTATCAACGTGAACAGAGTTTCAGACTCGCTGCGCCCACAGAATTTGCATAAAAACTTCGTTTGTAGCAACTGCGACGCAGTTTGCGGTAAATTTTACTCTTCTTCTATTTCAATTCAATGGCGCTGTCTAGATGAGAAACAAGTGCTATTTGCAGACTATAGGCAAATAATTAATGGATTCGAATATGATCATATGAGATCGACTATGGAAAATTACAGTCGACCAAAACATATCCGAGAAGTACAGGATAGGATCCAAGTTGAAGAGGAAATCAAAACTGATATTGAATATGGAAGGCTGAGACCGATGATAATAGTATGCCTTTTGAAAAAATGTATGTTAAATGCAATTATGATTTAGCCTATGTCACAGTACCAGATTCCTCCTCTACTTCAAAAAATTTTCCCCAACTTGAAGCCGAAGGAGTATCAGAGTCTCAAAGAAGAACCTGGATTCTGGAAGAAAAAAACACTCTTATGCGAGGACTGCTATCTCCGTCTTGCTACAAGTATATTGGCATCTGGAAATTATGATAAGACAGAAGCATTACGCCATTCTCGCGATTTGGTTGGAGTAGGACCCTTGCATCCAGAATCATTAACACAACAGCGTTTTGTAATCTATATAAATTTTTCTGATATATTAACTAAAGTCATACTCAGAGGACAATTGACTATATTAGAAGAAAGAAACGAAATGAAGAACTCGCTAAAGTCAAAGAAGAAAAAGAATTGAGAAAAACCGCTACCGCACGCTTTAAAACTACAAGATACAAAAGCGTTGAATCAGACAGAGTTCTAACCGAGCCTTTAGAGATAAAGAAGGATTCAGAACGAGACCCTAGCAGTGCTACCAATCGTAGATCCCTTAAAATATTAAGTGAAGGCACAGAAAGAGTATAATGACTCTCTATTTTATATCATTTTCTCACCGCCGATTGCCAAAGGGACTGAGCGATAACAGCAGCTCTGACAGTGATTCAGACACCGAGCGGCAAAGAATTCAGGATATTCTTGAGAATATGTCAAATCAACGCAAAAGTCAGGATGACCTCGAGATAAAGTCTGAGAGACCTGAAACTAAACAAGAGAGCACTTCGAAACTTGTTAAACTCTCCCAAAGAATCTTCCAGACCAATCCAAGAGAAATTCCCACAATTAAATTGCCGATTACGATTGACTCTGAGAAAAACAGATTCCTTTTGAAAATAATGAGACAAAATGCACAAAGCAGAATGTCAACAGGAACTCCTCTTGTTACAACTCCTGACCAGGATTTGGAAGCTAAGAAAATTTCCAATTTTTCGCTCCGAGCAGAGGGAGAGATGAGGTATAAGTCTGCGTCCAGACTTGGACGTCCGCCAATCTCACCTTATGCCGTGAATGATATGCTCCATTTTACTCGAAATATCAGTCCAAGTACATGATATTTTCAATTAATTATACAGGTGATTAATACTTGATTCCTCTAGGAAAACCCAAAACTTCTGGTCGAATTCTAACTAATGCTCGAGAAAGCCCCACTCCGAATCGGAAGTTTCACCAGTCAATTCACTTGCACCAGGGTATTGAAGAGTCAACTGAAAATATAAGCACCGATTATTCAGAGGTAGGAAAAATCATTCCTAAGAAAAAGTTTCTGGGAAATTTAGCCCACAGCAACCAAAGAATTGGACTGGATATAAAACCGCTGATTTATTCTCGAGATGCACTGGACAGAATGATCTCAAGTACAATCACTGATCGTCAATCATGGAAGCAAATTAGAAAACCTTATGCGAATACGATTCAGGAAACTACTAAAATATATTCTGAAAAAAAGGAGACAAGTTAATGAATAAATTCTCTCAATGTTTCACATTTGTCTCTGACAAACACAATTGAATTGTGTTTAATTTACAAGTTTTTGATCTTCTCTGTAGACTTGAAGTTTTCAGATCGCTAATTTATTTTCAATAAATCTTAAACGCTTCATTTTGTGTTCTAAACTGTAATATCTTCGTAAAATCAAATGTTTCTTGCTTTGTTATTTTTGATTGACTTGCGAACATGATCACATGATCACCTGAAATAACATTAATCATAAATGCATTTAAGCCTCAGTCGCACACAACTCAGGAAATCATGATCATGTGCATGTATTCATATTTAGATATATGAAACATGAAACATTGGATGTGATTATTTAGATCTCATACACGAGGTGAAGCCCACAAATGCGTGGATTCCTTATCTCTAAACCAGCAGTTTTTTAGATTTTAATCTCTTTTTGTGTGCTTTTCTCCATTTTTCGGCTCGACCGATATTGACTTCCCTCTATCGTTGTCTCTTCTCCTATAAAATAACACGTATGCAGCTGATGTCACCAAATCATCAGGATCTTGTGGAGAGACCATCGAATCGTTAAAGTCATACCAAGCATTCTTTTTTGCGTTCTTACAATACGCGGTGTAATGACCTCCTCCCATGCCTCCATAATGATTCGATATAGCAAATAGATCGTATATGGGCTCTTTGTCATACTTACCTCGGACATAGTTTCTTAGATCAAGGCCTTCTATTGGGTATTCCACAAGAGAGGTGACTTTAGAGCTCGAACTAGTGAAGAAGAACGACCCAATTGAGCTGACTCTGTTGGTTCTAAACCTTTTGAGATGTATAATGAGTATTTTTGGTGTCATAAACAATTCCATGGTCTTTGTAGCTTGTTTATGATCTTTGCAATTTGAGCAGTACCATGTATTTTCTTTGTCAAGAATTTCTGGTGTGATGAACAAATTTAAGCAGTCATAGATAGAATAGCTCTTTGGTTCAATCGGCAGCTGATTAGTTGCGTCAGATTCTTTGCATTTGTTCAATTTAAAGAGCTCAATGCGGATTTTCGCGTTCAGAGTTAGTTCAATTGTGAGGGTATTCTTTTGTCCCAGAGAAAAGAAATCGATGATTTTCTTGTCACTTTTGTAGGGTATCAATACACGCTCCGCCTCCTCATCTTCTCCTTCTTTTGGGACGAAGTAAAGATTATAAGGCAGTGCTCCAATCTGGGCGAGAGAGAGCACTTCGTCATATTGCCTCTCCAGTAGAGCCATTGTCACATTCTCAATGGTTGTGTCGACTTTTTGTGCGAGGCTCTCTTCGTTGTTCAGAAAGTGAGCTACATGAGCTCTCATTATTGCGAATACTTGCAGATGAAAATATTTAAGACTCTGCTCTCTGTTGACATAAAGCAACCGGTAGAAAGACTTGACATCAGAGGTGGTATTCTTTTTGATTTCTTGATTGATCAGTATCTCAATTCGAAGCATTTTGCTTGGATTAAAAGTTTCCAGAGGAGGATCAAACGAAGGGTTATGAATTTGATAGACGAATGGGAGTCCCTCATGCTCTTTGAGACTTTTGATGTCTAAGCGCGACGTGTCGTGTTCTATAATTTTGTGCTCACGTAGCATTTTTAATTCCATGGATTGTTCAGGTATTTTGAGGATTTTGGAGAGATTCTGAAGGATTTCTGAGACTGGAGCTTGAGGAGGGAGGCTCAGACTGATCTTTAAATGGGATTGCAGAGCCGAATCCTTATAGATGAAATAAAGCGAAAGATTAACGATTTTGTGAGTGGGAATTGGGAGCGACAGAGAAGAGAACGGGTCAAAAGTGATAGACACTTTTTGGCAGTCAGGACAGACAAGTTTAGATTTGTATTGACCATGCATCAGATCGACGATAATGGATCTGTTTCTTTTGAGATGGTTCTCCCAGCTTTCAGCAGCAAAGACTTCGTCTGATCTGCCCTCATTATCTCTGACTTCCACATATGGTTTTATTTTAACTCGATTGAGATCTTCGTGAATCCCATCCAGCAGATATGAAAGAAATTCCTGAGTGTCTTGCTGATTGTAGCCCATGAACTAGAGTGAACAATCAGATTTAGAATGAATTGAGAAATTCAGAGTACCTGAGAAGCAACTTCTCCGATTATCTTTTTAATATCCCAAGGGGAGATGTATTGTTCTGATCCGTACCATAACTCTTTCATCAGGTTACCATAAGCTGCTGCGAGTCTACCTCCTTCAATTAATTGTTATTTTTTAATAAGAAAATCTAATTATAGTCTGGCGGTTACCAGTTCCGAGCTTGTTCTCTCTGTTGATATCTTGGATAAATTCATTGGTAATAAAATAGCTGGTTAATTCAACAACATTGCTTAGACATTGCAAGCAAGTGTTCATAAAGCAGGTATTTCCAAAATTTTGCAATCCGACCAATCCGTACCGAGAATTTGAAGAAAATTTAGTGTCTTTGGATATTTTAAACTGTTTATAGATTTCGTTTGTTTTGTTCTGCTCCCCTTTTATTTGAGCACACTTCTCTCTGTGCAAAGGCCTGTGATGTCTCTGGCAAGCTTGATTGCAATATTTCACCTAATTTGATGGAATTGTAAACAAAATGAATAAATCTCGCTTACGGTCTTGCACTCGCAAAATAGGAGGTCTTTTCTTGAAGAACCACAAGCAGCGCATCTATTTGCCAGATGTTCTTGGAATTCTTCTTCAGAGATAAATATCCATTCATCGTTTCTTTTGTACTCACAAATAATAACATCCTCGTCTCCGATTTCAGCATCCTAATCGTATAATAAGGAATGACTTAAAAAAGCAATAGCATCAAGCTCACCTCTAAAACTAAATTTTCATTTAACTTGGTTGCTTTTACAACAACTCTCCCATGCGCGGTTTGCAATTTTGATAGAACCTCATGGTAATTGGCTCTTGGGTCCAACTTCCAGAGCCTGCAGGCTGATAATGATACTTTCGGAGCTATCTCCGTATTATTTGTATATATTCTTGTCAACTTCTCTCTTAAATCTTTAACAGTCTCCTTTTTGCTCAAGTATAACGTTTTTAGTTTGCAATTGAGAAAGTCTTGGCTGACAGAAATGGGAGGCATTTGAATCACATTTATCTTTGTAAAGACAAATAATAAGTCAAGCGAGAGTATGAAAACTCCTTACTCTTTTGAGCCAAATCTCCACTGCTGTTGATTGTGTTTCATCGTTCAAAGAGATTGTATATCTTTTCAGATCGAACCCACCATATATTTTGTGCAAATATCGCCAAAGATTGTGCGATAATATAAGGAAATCTTTATTCTCTTGGAGTCCATGCCGAACCTGATAATTGCAGTACTCTTTCACTTTATCAGGATCAGTTAAGATATCGGAATGCTCTAAGATGTCATCAGAATTAATAGGTCCAGGATGTTGCGGTTCCACATGATTGGGGTCTTTGGTTGGAGAGAGAAGGTCCATTTGATGCTCTTCTTCTTCACCTGTAAGCTGATAAAACCCTGAATATTTTTTCCATTTTTCAAACCAATTTGCTGATATTAGATGCACCAAACTGCATTCAGTTCGAATATAATCATTTTCCTCTTCATCTTGAAGCAGTTCCAGTACTTTTTGCGCCTCTTTGAATCTGTTGCTCGGCTGAGAAGCACTTGACTAAATATGTAAGTAAATATAAAATACTAGAAGGCAATACTACCAGTGAATTCGATCTTTTTCGTTGAATAATTTTTGTTTCGTTGTTGATTTTGTACATTATTTGATTGTATCTGTCCACTGTGATGCTTTGCTCAGCGAGAGCCTTCTTCAGGAAAGTTTCCAGATTCTCTAGCTCTTTGAGAGCTTTGTCAAAGACTTGCATTTCCTGATAGATCTTGTATTTTGCGTGGAGAAGGTCAATGCGATCAGAAATGCTATCTGTTCCATGATATTTGGAATCGGTTAGAATTTCAAGGGCTTGATTGCAAATGGCTAGAGCTTGTTTTGTATTGTTGAGATGGAGATCACATTCGATTTTGAGCAGATATATTTTCGGGTAAGGAGGTTTCATGTCTAGCGCTTTCTGAAGATATTGATCGGCTTGCTGAATATGCTCATCTTTGAACGAAGATTCTGCCTTGCGATATAACTCGATAGCATCTTCGTAACCCTTTTCGTAAGTACCGTTCGCACTCATATTTTTTTTAACAATCTAATTAAATTTTTTTTGGCTTCTTGCGTAAATAGTATTCGATATCAGAAAAAGGTCTCAGAGCTTTCCTGAGAACATTCATGGACTGAAAGAAAAATGTAATCATATGACCTTTCCCATTACAGATTATATTAGGATCTTTGAGAAACAATCTTTCCTGATTGAAAAAGCAGTTGATTAATTGGATAAAGATGCAGTTATTCACAGAAGAAGCCCTTCAAGGTCTGCGCTGTATGTCGAGAGCGATATAAAAGTAATACTTGATTGTGCAAATATACCTCCAAAGTGCCATTTGTTTTTCTCACATTAAAGAAGCTCTCGTCTTGAGTACGCTTCAAAGTGAGAAGGCGATGTTGAGCATCACATTTAGAATATATGGTGGAACTGATGAGCACTCTTCTCATTTAAACACGATGGATTCTTAAACAAAAAACTTATTTCGCGAAGAGATTTAGAATCATGAATTTCGTTTGGGAACTGAATCACCTATCATTTCATAAAACCTAAACTTTTTAATAGGGATAGAATTTAATCATCAACTAGTCGTAAACTTTACAGGTAGTCCGAGAAGATATATGGAAATTAATGGGTCTTGTAGAATAAGGCGAGGCTGTAAGTAAATAGAATGTAGGAGATCCTCGAAATTTTATTTTATTTCTACAATCACTTTTGTCTAGGTTATTTATTCATTTCCTTGTTTCCAGATCTTTGACTACTAAATTTATTCTATCATATGAAGATATGAAATAGTTATCTCATCAACCTCTGAATCTACTTGCTTTGGGCTCTTATACAATCACAAGATCATTGCTGTCGATCTCAGTACAGATGAGGCCTCATATTTAAAGTTTTCGATCACCGCTAGGTGTCATCATGAAAACTATTACGAAATATTTACTTGGAAGCCTTCTTCAACTTGTCAAATTGACAAATGATTAATGATCATATTTCCTCCATTCGATCATGGTTGGCAAACTGAAAAATTGTAATTTGTGATTAATTTCTAGAGTTTATTCACTCCCATTGCTTTGATAGACAAATTAGCTCTGACTTATTTATACTCATTTTGTTATTTTGGCAAAAACTCTTATATTTACCAAAAATTGTTGAGAATTGCTTTTTTTTTCCTCTATCTCTCTCTTTCTCTCTTCAGACAATACAATTCGTGAAATAATTTATTCCACACAACACATCGAGAAATAAGCACGAGCTCTTCTCCAATCAAAGATTAACTTGATGAGCTGCCCTTCGTTGCAATACGAAATATTTCCTATTATAATTCGAGAGCCCAAATTTTGATTAAAGTGAGTGTCGAAAAAAGTCTATTCTAATATCAAATAATTTTGAATAAGACGATTTCGAATGAGTGTTATCGGAGGAAAATTGAAACTAAAGGGTGCAGCCCAGTCGACATTGGACGCTGAAAATAAGAAATATAAGAAAGAAAAGCCCAAAGCATCCGAAGCAGATGAGGATGATGTTGAGTTGATTCCTGAACAAAAGAAAGTCCAAAAAATAATAGAACACCCTCCTCACCCCGGAACAGGGAGAATAATTACCTCTGGAACGACAGTCCATGGGCAAGAGACCAAATTTAAGACAGAGCTTGCTAACGGCGACAAGATCATAATTACCAAACCTGACACTCTGGAGAAAGAAGAAAGAGAGATAATGGTGGTGTTCAGCGACAAGTCAGCCCTTCTCTCTTCTGCTTTCAGTTCTAATCTTATCACGGGATGTCCTTTCGAGATAAAGAAAAAGCCTGAAGTCAAAGAAGAGGAAACTTTGGAAGAAAAATTCAATGAGAAGTTGAATAAGATGAGCAAAAAGATCAAAAAAGAAGAAAATTCCGTCTTTGAGTACAGAGAGAAAGTTGGAATGTGGGGATACAAAACAATTAGAGAGAAACAAGACAGAGAATTAACACGAGAAGAGCTTCTTGATATGAGAGCTAAGAAAAATAGAGATAAATTTTGTTGGTTCTAATGTTTTATTTTTCTTCGTTTCCGTCATCGAAGCTGGTACTTTTGATACTTCATGTAACACTGCAATGACGATAAAACTCAAATATCGTGTTGTATAAATTTCATATTTGATTCAATTTATGAAGAAAAGTAAATCCGACACTCTTTTAAAGAATTCATTCTCCATTAAGAATTGGGAGACCCGCCCAGAATTGATTGGAACTACACTTATGACTTGATTTCGAAATTCGCACAGACGAGATAAACAAACTGGGTGTAGGTTAATTTGTGTATAAACAAACTACTCAGTCTGCAAATTAGGTTCAACGAATGAGTATTCCAGAAGTTCAAGCTTCTATTCACAGAACAATGGTCTTTGGTTAGAGCAAATTCTTTTTATTTTAGACTCGAATAAGTTAGCATAGAATTAAAGGGCAGGAAGAATCTCGAGGATCATATTTCATTGATGAACATTCAATATTTGAGCTAGAACAAACTTTACCAAGTAGGCGACAACTAAACTAAAGAAAAATTGGTCTCTATTGTCAAATTCTATCTATCCCAATATTCCTCTTGAACAAAATACAGTCATGCAAACAATACAAACTTTATTGCTCAAATTTAATGTTATAAGAACCATTTTCATTTTTCTCGAACTTGAAATTGTCGACACTCATTCCGAAATTGCCTAATAGGAAGTTAGTGTTAAGCAGTAATCTTTGCCATGATTACCAAGTAGCTTATTTCCTAGATCTTTCAAGTTTCCAAACAGTTCTTTCTTTTTAGATTCAAGATATTCTTCTTGTCTGTTTTTGCACTCTTGAGCCTTATACTTCAATTCGTTGCTCTTAGGGTCCAATGTGACAGCGAAATCGATATCTATTACATGTTACAGCTGACTGTTGCATTTGATCAGAGATTAACCTTTTTGAGCTTCCTCAAAACGCTCCATTTCCATATAAGCATTGCAGCGGTGGACATAAGGCTTCAGATAGTTACTATCAAGCTCTATAGACTTTGTTGCCATCTCAACGCATTCTTCATACTGCTTGAGCTTGAAAAATATGTTTGCTTGATTTGAATAGACAATAGATTTTTCTTTAGTATTCTCATCAGGACAGTAAGCGATTGCCATTCGATATTCGTCGAGAGCCTACTATACGATGAAGAAAATGAAGCTGCTAGGACTAACCTGCAAATATTGCTGCTTTGCGTAGGAGGCGTTGCCGCTCTGTTTGTATTCGTTTGATTTTGCAAGATCCTAATAAAATTGATTTCTTTCTGGCGATGCTTGAGAATTTACTTTTGTTGCAGATGATGGCAAAGTTTCATCATTTGTTTCTTGGGTTTGTTCTTGCACCTCAGAGGTAGTAGTTTCTTCTGTTTGTGGCTTTTCTTCCATTGCCTTTTCTGAGTTTGTTTTATTTCAATTTTATAAAATTTTCCAGTCTCTTTCTGATACAAAATAATATAGATTCGAATTTTTTTAGAAAAAGAACTTCTACATCTCGAAAAAATTAGGCCAATTCATCTGTAATCAGTGCCATTTTTTTTGAAAATTCCTCACAAAAGAGCTTTGATCTGGCTTATTTTTATGAAGAAACAAATCATTTCTAGACTTAAGAGGAAGGAACTCAGTCTATTGACTTATCACACAGTGTTCATTCAGTTCAAGCTACAAAACTAAAATATATGTGGGGTGTTTCAATCGATAAGCTTTTTGCACATCTTAGCTTTCTACATTATAAAATATTTCAATCTTGTGTTTTGTTATAATTCTGTGGACTGTTCTCTAGCTGCGTGTTTGCCGGTTGAGAAAATTCAATTTTAAAATCAACAGTCACAGGAAGAGGACGCATAGTCTCAGTTTGATCGTCTACGCTTTGGGATTCGTTAAATTCTACAGCACTCTCTTTCACTTCAGGATTATCTCCATCTTCGAAATGTAATTGTTGAGTACGCATTATTTCAGATTTATAAGACATTTGGTGAACCAATAATTCTGGACGAGAAGGACGATTCGAATCCCCTTCGTTTACTTGGGGGACCATTGGTGCCTCATCATTCTGATTTTGCCGTTTAAGCCTGTAGAAAACAACCAGCAAAATCGTTGCAAACAAAACAACGGCAGCAGCCAGGACAATGACCACAATTTGCCAGTCAGGTTTTTCTTTTTTGGAGAGTTCTGAAGGAGCGTACTGCGACCAGGTCAGCCGTCCGTCTTTCTCAGTTACTTTGAGTGCAATCCATACACCATCTAGGCTTTCATGAGTGAGCTGATTGTAAATTTCCGCAGCTTCTTGAAAGTTCACGGGAGAAGTAATGACTCCCACATCCTTAATTGTATCAAAAGGAAAACCTTTTATCGATAGTACTCCATGTGAATAATTCAGTCTTTGACTCTGTGGCTCGCGACACAAAATAGGTAGTGACAGCTCAGTTGGAAGACACTCGGCATCAAATGTCGCCAGCAGTTGTCCTAATTTATGTTATTCATTCACTAAATTGAAAGCCCAAAAGTAAAATAACTGTACCTGGCTGGTAGTCTGAACCTGATGTGTAACTCAGATAGAAACATCCATCAGTTGTTACATCGGGAGGCAGTTCGCTCACTATAATGAAGTTATAGCTTTGCTGCAGTAGCTTTTGATCTAATTGCATTGGCTGAAATATAACAGTGAGATTGCAGCGAGTTGCTAGGTTTAATTTTTCAGCATCAACAGTGGTGTTACCGTCAGCATACACAAAGCTGAGACTATCCAAAAACTGATACTGATCAGAGAAGCAGCTAACATTATTAATGAATTTGAGATCAGAAAGCTTTAGTCCAATAGTTGAAGGCGTCAAGTTGAGATTAGATTGTGTTGTGTTACTTCCGCTGACGTTATTAGTTTTTATACTTGGTGCAAAAAAATATTTGAGAGTATTGTAGTTTTGTTGCGCTGAATGTAGAAATAAGATCTGTTTGCGAGGTATTTGCTGCTCACGACTCTTTGAAAAATTAAAACTATCTGCTTTATGAATAAAAACAGGTGCTGTTCCATTCGATTCCAGAGAAGAGAGCATTTTTTCCATTTCGAAGAGGGTCTGATAATCTGCAGTTTGCAGTTTAACAACAAATAATGTCCTATTGTCCACTTTATTTGCAGCTTTAATTGTTTGAATGACATCTAAGATCGGATGAACTGAGTGTTGCTGCGATAATTCTGATTCAGGGATGTCGATGAAAGAAACCATTAAATTCTCAATATACTCCAGCAAAGTGCAACTCTATTTCAAATTTCAAGAAAATCAAACGGGAAAATTTACCTTATTACTGCTGTAAATCAGTCCAATTCTCGGCTCGGTTAAGATTGGACCTAAATTCATTAAAAATCTCTATTAATGGAAATAAGTTGTCACGCTACGAAACCGAAATCAATTTCATTTTGTACCTGAGCTTCTAAACTGCGTTTTAAAGATGGTTCCAAATCGCACTCACTTGCAGTAATTACTTTAACGATCACATTCAATGTAACATATAAGAGAAGAGAAATCCAAGCTCTTTTCATTTTGAGAGATATTCAAAAAACTCTTATTTTACAGGTTTTTGTGAAAGAATAATTTTTTGTTAATATTGGCAAATGCAAGAGACTTCAAAATTATTGTTACAAAAAATTCTTTGAAGATGGCTTTGGCTCCACTCAGCTTAGAATATCATTTGTGAAAAAGTAGCAAAAAATAATGAACGTTTAGTTCTGTCTAACTCTGCTTACCGCAGAAAAGTAACCTCCTGGATGCCTTCTTTCCTGTTCATCACCCCGTTGATGTAATTGCTCAGAGTACAGAGCACTCCTGCCTAAGTTCTAAAAAGTAAACTACTAATTCTATCAAATCATCAGTATGTTTTGGGATTATATTTAATGCTTTAGAGCTTTTTTGAGTCTTGAAAAACACTAACTCAGGCGTATGAGACATGAAATTAGGCGAAAGTCAGTAATATGGTAAACTTTTCATTGAGTCGCTCTTTCCATCGGTTTCAAAGTCTACTGTTGTCTAGATGAATTAGCAATCGAGTTCTACTAAGCATAAATAATATTTGGATGATGATGAGGTATTCATCCAGAGTTCAAGTCTCGTGAAAAGGTTTGTATTGATTAATTGTACACCTTGTGCTAAAGAATAAGAAAAAGCTCCTCAGGTGAATTCAAAACAAGTGGGGATGGAATCAAAGCAATAAGCTCCAAGTTTTAAACTGATGATTAATTTAAGTTAAAAGATCAGAATGATTACCTGTTAGTATTAGCAGAATATATTATGGAAACCTCTTCGAATAAACTTTCTATTAATGAGCGTTCCGGTTCCAGGACCTCTAGTAGCTCATGCAATTTTGAAATTATCAAATTAACTCAAGTAATTTTTGGAAGAATTTAAACATTCATTGAATTTAGGAAGTATTTTAGAAGCACTTAGAACCTCTTTATAAATATAGTAGCGAAGTAACATTGAAAACCGCCACAGAATGCAAGGCAACGATTAGAATAACTTTGAACTGACTCAAATCAAAATATAATTCGAGATTTAGAGCCAATATTGAGTCTGAGTATACCGTTTGATAGTTTTTAAGTTTCATTCTCATGGTTTTTCTCATGTTCTGATGCTAGATGAGGAAGAAATCAATGCATGAATTTTCAATAATTCACTCTTTAAAATTTTTTAATCAAATTTAAAACGCTGGCAGTTCTGAATTTCATTATCATTGTAATTTTAGGGCCTACTAACCGATTTTTTCTTTATTCATCGTATTTGAAAAAAAGCCATGGAGAAAAAGCCTTTTTCAACTTCTAAGCCAACCATCACTGGAGTAATCAAGCCTTGAGCGACCCACCAACTTAACTCTCTCCTTATGCTAGGACTCTGCAAACGTATTAAAAAAGACTGACACTAACTCCAGTAAATTCAATGCTGGTAGCGTGACCAGAATGCCAACCTACGACAAGAGAGGTGAGACCGCTCCAACTGAGATTAAAAAGAAGGTAGTTATCCAGCCTCACTTTGAAATTTACATTTAATAGGATACACAATATACCTTTACTGGTGAAAAAATCATTGGAAACGGAACCTTCGGAGTCGTCTTTCAGGTATATTTCTCGCGCCCTCTACCTATTGATTGAGCTCGCACCATAGGCTCGAATTGTCGAAACGGGAGAAGTGGTTGCGATCAAGAAAGTCCTCCAAGACAGGCGATACAAAAACAGAGAGCTCGAAATCCTTCAAGAACTCAACCATCAGAATGTAACAACTCTCAAGCACGCTTTCTATACCAAGGCTGATGGAGTAAGGACCTATCTCAAGTACAAACTTTAATACTTATTTATAGTCAGATGAAACCTACTTAAACGTCGTTATGGACTTCATCCCAGAGAATCTCTACCGAGTTCTAAAATTCTATAACAAGACGAAGCAGCCATTCCCAAACATTTTGTTGAAACTCTATTCATATCAGATGTTCCGATCTCTGGCCTACATTCATGGTTGCGGAATTTGCCACAGAGATATTAAACCTCAGAATATTCTCGTGGACCCTAACACTCATGTCGTTAAATTATGCGATTTTGGCTCCGCAAAGAAGCTTGTCAAAGGTAAATTTTGATAAATAACCGAACTCATAATCTTTAACAATTAAGGTGAACCCAGCATTGCGTACATTTGCTCAAGATACTACAGAGCTCCTGAGTTGATATTCGGAGCCACGGAATACAATACTGCAATCGACATTTGGTCTTTAGGTAACTCTACCGTTTTTTAAAGCAGGCTAAGACTGTGTGTTCAAAATGTAGGCTGTGTCATCGCTGAGTTGATGCTGGGAGAGCCTCTCTTTGCAGGAGAGTCAGGAATCGACCAATTGGTTGAAATAATCAAGGTTTTGGGTACTCCAACAAAGGAGCAAGTTCAGAAGATGAACCCTAAAGCTGAAGAATACAAATTCCCGAACATCAAGACACTCCCTTGGACCAAGGTAAATTCATGAAGGTTAAATTCATTAAAGTTATCAAATGCAGGTCTTCAAGCGCAAGGTTGATCCTCAAGCAATCGATTTGATCTCCAAAGTTTTGATCTACCCACCAAACGAAAGACTGAAGCCTCTTGAAGCTCTTCTTCATCCATTTTTCAACGAGCTGAGAAATTCTGGCACTAAAATCAATGACCAACCTCTGCCTGACCTGTTCAATTTCTCGCCAGGTACTTTCGGATTGTTAGATCCAAGTTTAACCCCATTTCACTTAATAGAGGAAATAAGGACTCAACCAGAGCTATTGAGCAAGCTCGTTCCTGATTGGTATATGGGCTAATCAGAGACGATTTGAAGATTCTGTGAATATTTGAGGCAGGAGAAAGGCGATGGAGCGGCCATGAACAATACCAGCAATACTCTCAGATATATGGATTTATTTTTTGAAAAAACAAACTTCATTTTTTTGTTGTTGTTATTATCCGCCTTTATTTACTCCTTTTTGCTTGTTTAATGTTCTTCTGGCTTTAAGATTTAAGAAAAATTCGAATGAAAAGAATCTCATGGCCTGACTAACTATTAGGTTCTCACGTTTTTTCCTATTTGAAAGCAATAAAAAAAGCTTTTCTAATGAATTAAAGGGAGTTTTTTTTTCTCTTTCTCTCCCTCTCCCTCCCAATAAACGTTTATTACCTTAATGGAAGTAGCCTTAAGTTTTAAATCTTTTTCGAGAATATGCTACGAGGGTAGAGTACTTCAACTAACGCCATTGCGAAAGCATAGATCAAATAGTGATTTTCTCCATTAATCAAACTAAGTCAGTATCGAAAAAACTAGTCGCGGTCATCTAAAATGACATTTTTTACTCTGTCACTCGTGAGTGCTAAGAGAACTGCATGTTACTAAATTTGACTATCACATTACATACTTACTGCATTTTAGTAATAAAACTGACAAAAGTTTGTAATTACTCCCAAAGTCAAATAAACATCGAGTCTTTGGGAGATGTAATCATCTGAACATTGATCCATTGATTACATTTTGATTTTAAGCACTCCCCATCCTTAGTTCATAGTAACATTGAAAATTTGAATAAATTTCTCATCATTTTGATTTAAGAAGATCTTTATTAATGCTTGTGTATGGAGTTAAAGTACGCAAATGGTTGCGACATACCAGTCTACATTGTTTAGTTATAGGATTTTTTCTCTGTCATTGTCAAAATTTTTCAAGAATCACTTTGCTATATAAAATGTTTTCCACAAGGACAACTACACAATTTGAGGGTTTACCCATATACACTCTCATTGCCAAATTCATCTATACTACCAGTACCTCTTTCGCACTCTCTCTTATCTATACATTTATTTCCAAACAAAAAATATAAAATTGATTATAAATTTATAAAATTCAAAAAAGAAATAATACAAAGAATATTTTCTCCTTTCGATTATTGAGTTTCATTAAAATAAATGACTTTTGAACGTCTCTACTTAGCGAAATTGCGTTTGGTAATTGTCCTTTGCTTTGAAGGAGTTTCTATTTCAATATTCAACCTAGAATTGACGTTCCCATCATGATTTCGAAAAACCTACTGGTTTTCATCTGTACATCTGTATTTATTTTCTACAAAAAAAACCAACAAAAACCGAATCAATACACATGCTCGAATTTTTTCTTTTTGGTGGCATATTTTGATAGATCGATATGAATAGAGAAATTCCTAACCGCATGTAATCTATAATATTTTGGAAATACTAATATTTTTGATATTCTCATGGAAATAATGCAAATCACTAGCTATTGAATATTTTCTTCTTAAATCATTGAATACTTGTTTATACGATAAGGATCTAGTCTCTCACGCAAGCCACAATAATTATTCAAATAGCGGTAAGAATTTTTCCTTGCTCAAAACGTTTTGTTCAGTTGGCTTCCTCAAGGTGTAGAAATAGACACCTTCGCTAACGAGCAAAGGATCGTGGAGAGTTTCAACGGTGAAGAAATCAGAGTTGCAAGTTTTGTCTCCAACAGGGCATGCGGTGGTCTTCACTCCCAAGAAAATGATCTTATTGATGAAGTTTGGTTCGATATCAACAGTCTGATTGTTGGCCTTAGCGATAGTCAAAACAACATCCATAGCTTCTCCATTAGCCACACCTGTAGCTGTGATATTCACCAAGCAATTAGATGCTCCTGTGCATTTGTCGGCGACTCCATTCTCGTCAGAGTAGTTCTGGACACCTAACATGTAGCCTTGGGCGATGTAGGTAGTGTCATTGGTTTGGTTAAAGGCAACAATCAATGTGAAATTGTTATCTAAGAAAAAGGTGGAATTGACTCCGGTCACATTCTGAGTGTAGATAATGGAATTAGCTTGGATGAAGAGTGGAAGGGTCTGTCTCATTGGGATATTAACAGTGACGTTTTGGGCAGGATCAGCGTAGTCATGGACAGAGGAGTAGTTAGTGAAATCGTAGAACTTGCTTCCAGCTGGGAAGTAGAGAGTGGAAGTGCAAGTGGATGTGTTGGTTAAGCAAGGAACAGCAAGCAATTCAGATCCAAGCATAAATTGGGTCTGGAGGTCGAGAAGATAGTCGTCGTTAGGGAAGTTGAAGAATGTAGGTCTAAAGACGGTTCCAGCTCCACCATTTCTTACGAAAATGGAATAGTACCATTTAAGAATCGAGTATCTGAGTCCCAAAGAAGCTCTGTTCGTTTCTAAGAGATCTGGTCCGAAACTCCATGGCTCTTGGTCGATGCTTGAGTAGTTGTTATGGTTTCTTGCGAAAGGATACAGAGCACCAAGCTGGGTCCAGTAACTGCAGAGTTCTTCGGTAGTGTCACCTAAGAAACCGCAGATATCGGAGCCAACCATTGGGATACCGAACAACTGGTGATTGAAAATTTCACCGATAGAGTATCTCATGTGGTCATAGTCAGACCAGATGTCTCCATTCCAATGTTGAGTGATCGATCCACTTCCGATCATAGTACTTCTGGAGAGGATGAATGGAAGCTTCTTGTTCAATTGAGTTTTGAAGAATTTTCTAGTGGCAACTCCTTCCAGGAAACCATTTGCGTTGTGGACATCCTTTTCAAGGAAGCCTCCGTAATGGCTGGCACTGAGTAAAGTACATTTATGTTCGAGATTTCCACCACTTGGCGCGTAAGGCAAAGATTCACTAGTGAGACCTGAGTTGGCACTAACATTGCATTCACCATCACAGAAGTTTGCGAGCTCATTCATATCAATCCAGAGTCCAGAGAAAGGAATCTTGTCGTAGAGGATTTTGCAGAAGGTTCCCCAGTATTCAGAAGCCTTTGGATTATTGAAATCAGGGAAATGAGTGTATCCAGGCCACACCTTTGCCAGGAAAGGTTTTCCAGTATTTGGACTTGTGATGAAGATATTCAAAGCCATTCCGACATCATAAGCAGTGTTGTTACCAACAGCGATACCAGGGTCGAGGATAGGAACCCAGTGAAGTCCTGGGGTGCTATTCAGCCAGTTAGTAAAGGCAATTGGATCGTAGTTATCGTTGACAGTGAATTGCTGGTAAGCCTCCATATAATCGATGTCTGACCAAATGACATCAATGGGAAGATTATTCTTTGTGTAGTTTTGAACAACCTCTTTAAGGTTATCGAGACTGTGGTAGCCCCATCTGCTCTGATGCCAGCCGTGAGCCCAGAAAGGAGTGAGGGCGATACCGTTGACATATCTATGATATTGTCTGACAGCAGTTTCAGGACTGGTGTCACCGAAGAAATATTTGAACTCGATGATACCTCCGATGGATTTGAAGACAAGGGTCTTTGCCGCATCGTCAAAGACAAAGTCCATAGGATTAATATTTCTAAACAAGACCATGTGCCAGTTCTTGGATGCCTCTCTCATAAGGTAAACTGGATGGGTACCGTATAATTGGCCGTCTGGGCTTCCGTTATCAATCACGAATTGATCTTTGTTGTAAATGGTGTAGGTACCGTTACGATAGAGGAAGTTTGAACGACGCTCACCAAGACCGTACAAGTATTGAGTTGGGAGCTGAGTTCCAATTTGAACAGCGAGATCGGAGTAGATCAGATCGAAACCTGATGTGTTGAACACGGTCTCCTGGGTAGCAGTACGGACGACAGCAAATGAGAAAGGATCCTGTGTCACGTTGACAGTGTAGACAGGGTTTTGGAGTGGAGGAAGATCCTTAGTGTAAGGGAAAGGGTCGGCATATGGAAGAGTGAATCTGTAATTTGAGGCGTCAGTAATGGTGATTTGGAGTTCGGTGTCTCCTTCGAACTTTGCTGTGAAGTTGAGAACCTTAACCCAAGGGCTTGTTGGCTTAAGGTAGTAACTGCTATTGCTTCCATCATATGCAAGCAAAGCACTAATGGAGTTTGTGCTACTTTGGACGTTTAAAGTCTTGAATGGTGTGAGCGCGGCGAAAGAAAGTGTCGCAAAGAGGCCCAAAATGAGCAAGGATGAAAGGGATTTCACAGAGGTCATGACCTTGTAAAGTTTTCCAAAGAATTTGATAATTTAATTAAACTGCGGAGCTGAGCTTTTTAAAGGGATGCATGAATAAAATCTTACGTCACGGATTTAAACTCGTAAATCCAAACTAAGGATTTAAGTGATACGAAACGTTCAAAAGTTGAAAATTAAAGAAGATCGAAGCAAGGATGAAGACGTTGGAGAAACAGAGCACAATTGATTCATTCCCTGAAGATTGCTATAGGCAACTCTCAACAATATTTGGAAATTTGCTGGATTCAGATGAAATTCCTTAAAATCTCCTCATTCTAAGTCTAAAGTAAATAGAAATTCCACAGACTTGATAAGTTTAAATAGACACATTAAGCAATTATGAAGATTGAGCAATTTGTAACGAAATACATCATTTTGTCAATTATGCTCCTAATGATAATGCAGTTTTAAGCATAATTGTCTTAGAGAAGCAGGAACAAGCACGCTAAAATGAATTTCTGATGCTGAGTTACTTGAAGGTTGTAATAAAAAGTCAGAAATCCCTGCAGAACAATTTTCCAGGAGCAATGACAGTAAAAATTATGGATAAATAAAGCCCCTGTGTTGAATTGGATCAGCACTCACTAACAATTTAAATCGTGCAACAGAATTGCTATCTTAAATTTACAAGCACAAGAACCTCTAAAAAAATATTAGCTCAATATTCCATTTAACGGGCCCTCCGCGGAGACTTTGCATCATCAAGTTTGCTTCTGCCCAAGGCAATTGGTTTTTTTAAAAAAAAAATAGAATAATACAAAAAATCATACGAAATCCCTAGTCTCTACTATCCTGACGAAAAATTAAAAGAGTTAAGAACTTAAAGTGCACTGTACCAAAAATGAGTGAGTATATGTATTACGGGGTTGTTGAGTAAATAAATGATGATCGATAAAATTGCATTTAAAGCCTTTGATTCATCTTGTCTCCACATTGGAAATTTTGTATGCTCTGAGGAAAAAAATTTCATTTTTTCGCATTTTAGGTATTTTTCCAAATATCAACAAGCCAGCAATTAGCATTAAAACAAAGAAACAAACAGATTGTATGTGTTTACTCGCTTCTGAATTCATTAATACATCATAAAGCTAATGTGGGATATTCACACAAAATGATTAAACTGACGCTAGATAAAAAAAAAAGAAGCAATGCTGATAATCAGGCTCAAAATGATTTTGTATGCACTGAGAGTTTTTTCAAGGTAAATTTTTCATCAGAAATACAGAAAGAAAGCCAATAAATTCAGAATCAGTATTTTTTTGTTTATCTCAGTGTGGGTGCATCTTCGAATAATTTTTGCATAATTCATAAAAAGAAAAAAGCTCAAATAAAAAATTTAAAAGCTTTATAATCAAGAATTCAAGTTAGAGAGTCACTCAAATTAACTCATCCTGAATCTCTTAGAAGTAAATTGTGAAACTCTCTGATTACCATAGAAAGCAAATGACTCTCTCAGTTTTTTCTGAAGACATACAGCCTTTTAAATCGCATTTGTGTGGGAAATTTTTTCTTTTAGTGGAAATTAAGCTCGAAATAGATCAGACAGAGACCTTTGGTTGGCATGAAGATGAAGAAAAGATAATTTATTAAAGTTTCTTCTAGTAAATTTATGGTTTAAGGCAAAAGCTCTCTAAAAGGCTGAGAGGTAGGGGTCTCAAATTTCATTGGCCAAAAATTGTAAATATCACTGTTCGATAAGTTTCCCTAAAAGTTCAAGAGATCATTCTCTTATCGACTTGAAATATCCTCTTCGTTCACCAGTAAGGCCGCTTGCATAGAAGCAGCAGAATCATATTCTTCAATGCCGTTTGGTCCATTAATTATATAAGTTCCCCCATCAGGAACAATCGCCATTGAGCTTCTAGCGCTATCGAGAACTGCTGACAGTTGCTTACCTCCATTTTTATCAGCAATGGAGAGCCAGACTGCTAACGCAAAAGCCAGAACTCCAAGCATCAGGTTCATGAAGAACACCCAAAAGTAGCCATGGTCGTTGATAGTCTTTTCTGAAATATATCCTCCGATTAGAGGGTAAAAAAAGAGTCCAATCGACATTAGTACGTTGTAAAGCGACAACCCCAACCCCAGACTTTCAGTTTTTACCAGCCGAAGAGTACCAACTGTTGCAATCAGTTGAATTATAGCTCCTCCAAGAGATAGCACTACAAGGGGGCTGGCAGCCAGAATACATCTAAAGCAGTGTGGGAAAACAAGGTTACCAAAAACTCCAAGTATGATTAATAAGCCACCGACCATTGCCGTGACATTCACTTTACCATACCGATCTATGAACACTCCTGACATGAATGTAATTATCCCTGATGCAGCCATCGCGGCTGCTAGCATAAATCCGGCTTCTCCAACAGTAAAATGAAAATTCATTTGGTAGAATTTGGATGAGTAGATCTTTGTTCCAAAATAGCTAAGGAACCCAAGAACGCAGCAAAATATTAGAATCCAGTAGGAAAGAGGGAAGTTTTTGTAGGATTTTTCTTCAGTAGGTACATTTTCAGGATTTTCAGTATTCTCGAATCTCAATAGTCTAGCATTCAAGCAAACCTGCATTACTCCAAATGCAGCTGTTGCTAGTGCGAAAATCATTCCTACCAGAAATGATGCAAAGAGTGAGTCGTATGCTTCGTATATGTTTGGGTAACCAATATCACACAGGATAATTCCTATATAATCAATCATGCTGCAGGCGCTGACAGCTTTAGCAATTTCTCTGCTGTTAAACCAATTCTTGAACATTTTGTTCCTGCTTACGCTCGTTGTGGCAAATCCAGATATCATGAGCATTCTTCCAGCAATTAGCAGCCAGTAGCTGAAGATCTCAGTGGAATACAGAGACACAGCTTGTGCTAAATAGTTTATTAGCAATCCCACTGTAAAAAGAATAGTGGTTCCATATTTGTCAGTCAACGTTCCTGCCACGACAGGCACGAAGATAACAGGAATGGATTCAAATGTCAGAATTCGACTGTAGCTGATTTCGTTCAGATGGAACGTTGTTTGGATCGGAACTTGTATGGTATAAACGGACTGAAGGTTATACATGAGGGCAATTTCACAAAGTACAGACGCTGTTAAAAACCACCATTTGTAGCGTGCTTTGTAGCTATCCTGGAAAGCTTTTAACTCAAAACTACTATCGTTCTTAGCCATTGTTTAGCTCAATTCGGGAGTCAATTTTTAAAATAAGTTTTATACTCAGCAATATCCTCAGGTCTTTTGTAAGTGAGTATGTGGAGATTTGTGATTTGAATTAAAATATCCAAATTGAATATAAAGTCGATGACAAATGGCTCTCAACTTAGATATTTTATGCATTTGAATTTAGAAATTTCTACTGTGGATGACAATAGAAAGTTATTGGTTTGCTGGCAGTTGAGATAACAGCAGGCATCTTTTTTAGAGCTCATTATTCGTGTCTGGATATTGAAGAACAAAGATCTCACTTTTTTTCTTTCTCTCTCAGCAAATTCTGCTTTGTGGCAAGGGAATTTATGAGATACTTGTATTTCAATCCAAATCCAGACTGAAAAAAATTCGGATTTTTAACAAGATATCGTGTGTATCTCTTCAAACTCTATTTCACACGCAACCGATTAATTTTGCCTGCAATAATTGCTTGAATATTCAAATTTAAAGTTTATAGAGGAACATAGCGTTTATAGCATGAATTGGGACGATAACAGTAACTTAACTATTAACACTCCTTGCTTAAGCCTCATCAAGTGCTCATGAGAGACGCTCTCATGAAAAAATCTGATTCAGCTCAAAAATCTCGAAACGGAATGCAATTTGAGTTAGCAGAACGATTCGAGCTAAATTTCAACGACGAACACAAAAATGAGAACGAAGCAAGTCTCCTCCTCAATCCTGATCAAGCAAAAGTAAAAGCTTTTCTTCGGCTGAAGATATTAATTCTATTTATTTACAGCATCCAAAAAAATCGTTCTTAGATTTTTTCTGCTGTGCAAGGGAAGATCCGAAGGCAATTCGAATCGTTAATCTCAATGGAAAGAAGAATTCTCGCACCAAATACCCTAACGTCGTGAAAAACACCAAATACAACATATTCACCTTTTTGCCTGTTGTGCTGTACAATCAATTCAAATTCTTCTTCAATTTCTTTTACCTAATGATCGCCCTTTCGCAGTTCATCGAACCATTGAAAGTTGGTATTATCAGTTCATTGCATTGCGAAAATAAACAATAATTGATGCTAGGATTCTTATTTACATATATCGGTCCCTTGGTGCTGGTGCTAGCTTTGACAATGATTAAAGAGATTTATGACGACGTAATACGAATGAATCGAGATACCGAAGCAAATTCAATGGAATATGAGTAAAATATTTTCATTTTATTTCTCGATGAAAACTTAACTATTTTCTCTGAATTTTCTCACAGGATTATTGGGCATGATGATAAAGTGAGGAAAAAAACCAGCGGTCAACTGAAGGTTGGAGACGTTATAAAGATTCATGCTAATCAAAGGGTTCCAGCTGACTGCGTGCTGCTTCATTCATCGTAAAACAAAAAACTCCAAAATCCTTCTGACCGGATATAATTTCAAATAGTGAGACCGTTTTCATAAAGACAGACCAGATGGATGGCGAGACTGACTGGAAATTGCGAAGACCGATCAGATGCACTCAAAAGCATTTTGAGAAGAGACACGATATCTCCAAGCTTGATGGGATAATCAGATTCCCTGCTCCTCATGTCAACATTTATGAATTCGAGGGAGTATTCGAAGGTACCGATGAAGAGACTAAGGAAAAAGTGAATGAATTCTTGAGCTTGGAAAACACTTTGTGGGCCAACACAGCGGTTGCTTCGGGATCTGTTATTGCAGTCGTTTTATACACAGGAAAGGAAACTAGGATGGCTTTAAATTCGAGGAGCGCCCGCTCTAAAATCGGAAAAACTGATCTAGAGCTCAATGCGATTTCCAAAAGGCTATTTGTTTTCATGATTGTGCTATCCATGGTGCTTGTAGTGTTGAGGGGGTTCAGAGGAGAGTTCTACCTCGATTTCTTCAAATATGTCCTGTTGTTGTCAAGCATTATTTCTATTAGTTTGAGGGTGAACTTAGACTTTGCCAAAGCAGTTTTTTCATACAAAATTAGCAAAGATCCCAATATTCCAGGAGCCTTGGCACGAAACAGCAGCATTCCAGAGGAGCTCGGTCGCATTTCCTACCTTCTCACAGACAAAACAGGAACACTCACTAAAAACGAAATGAAATTCAAAAGACTGGTGCTGGAGCATATCCAATTTGAAGAAGAAAATCTTCCTCTCCTCGTCAAAATCCTTCAAAAGCAGGCTGAGAAGTCATCAGGTCCTATGAAGGATGTAGAGGACAAATATACTGAACTTGTGAAAAAAGAAGGCAGCAAGACCGTGCGAGCCATTAAATTCCGTCGTGACAAAGACCTTATTGTTCGTGATCTTGTCACTGCTCTGGCAGTCTGCCATAATGTTACACCTCTCGAGGAAGACGGAGTTAAAATTTTTCATGCTTCCAGCCCTGATGAAGTTGCTCTTGTTAACTTTGCAGGTGAGATTAAGTTCAAACTGCTGGAACGTGACGCTACTGAGATCAAGATTGAGAATGCAGCTGGCCGATTGGAAATCTATAAAATATTGGCAATATTCCCATTCACCAGTGAGAGCAAGCGCATGGGTATCCTGGTGAGACATGCGGAATCTGGTCGAATTGTCTTTTTTTTGAAAGGAGCTGACTCTGCTGTCTATCCAAAAGTTAAAGAAGTTTATCGCTCTCTTGTCATGGATGAGTGCGAATCGCTTGCTCGAACTGGATTGAGGACGATGGTATTAGCAGCAAGATACATTCCTGAGAGCGAATACGAAGAATGGAAGAAAGTTTGGGATCAAGCAAATATGAGTCTGAGCGATAGAAACACTCAGATTCGCAAGGCTGGAGATCTACTCGAGCAGGACATGGATTTCTTAGGCATCACTGGTGTTGAAGATAAACTTCAAGATGATATTAATGACTCTATTGAATCACTTCGGAATGCAGGTATTAAAATTTGGATGTTGACAGGAGATAAAGTTGAAACGGCCAAATGTGTTGCTGTTGCCTGCGGTCTCAAAGCGCTGAGCCATCAAATCTTCGAAATCAAAGAAAATACAGATGATCTTTCCTTGATGAACCAAATTAACGAGTTTAGTAATAAACAAAACACTATTTTGCTAATCGATGGAGTTTCTCTGGGAAGAATATTAGAACATCACTCAGAATTGTTTTTCCGGTATGCAGCGCAAGCTCCTGCAGTCATCTGCTGCAGATGTATGCCCACTCAGAAAGCGCTGATAGCTGAAATGGTGAAGAGGTATTCTGGAGGCAGAGTCGCAGGAATAGGTGATGGAGGAAATGACGTAGGTATGATTCAAGCTGCTGATGTCGGAATTGGAATTGTTGGAAAAGAAGGAAAACAAGCTTCGTTAGCAAGTGATTTCTCAATCAATCAGTTTAGTCACATAAAATCTCTCATCCTTTGGCATGGAAGACTTTATTACAAGAATTCAGCAAAGCTGAGCCAATTTGTTATTCACAGAGGACTCGTTATCTCATTTATTCAAGCTCTGTTCATTGCTACCTTCTACTTCGTGACTATCCCTATCTACAATGGCTGGCTTATGATCGGATATTCCACGATCTATACAATGTTCCCTGTACTATGCCTGGTAATTTATTCTGATTTTATCGCAAGTGATAAGCATTATGCTGATAGGTATTCGACGAAGATGTGTCTAGAGAGAAAGCTATGACATTCCCAGCCCTGTACAAATCATTGCAAAGAAATCGAGAACTAAACTTTAAGACTTTTTCAATCTGGCTCTGGAAAAGCATCTTTCAAGTAACTTATGCTCTATTCTCTCTCACTCTAATGCAATGTAGGCTGCAGTGATTATTTTAATGTCATTGACGCTCTTCGAAAATTCTTTTATCGAAATTGTGACGATTACCTTCTCAGCGTTAATTTTATCAGAAATATTGAACATATACACCGAGGTATCTAATTCCAAGATTCCATGGTTGCTTATCCTATTTGAATCATATTAGCTTCATATCGTGCATCAAGTGATGGTGCTTTCGCAGATCCTGACCTTTGTTGCCTACCTGCTGAGCATTGTGTTTTTGGGTCAGTATATTGACGTTCAAACGATTAATTTAGACTTCTTGAGGAAAGTTATCGCAATTGTTGCTGTAAGTTGGCTGCCAATGCACATAATGAGTGTATTGGCGAAATTGCTGAATCCTACAGATTATCAGAAAGTTATGAGAACAATTTAACAATTTCTGGTATTGTCCCTGTTGTGTTGTTATCCATATGATTTGCGTTGACTTGATAATATTCTTTCTCTGTAGTATGGGAATACATTCTATTTGTATATAAACCGCTAAGAAATTTCAGAATCGGCTTTACTAATTGCAAATTAAGGTGAATTTTAAATGCAGGCTCTTATCGCATTTCTCTCCAAGACTGCCATACTATTTGGAGGCCTGTTTGGTAACTATTCTTCGTTCTCATCTTCTGGAGTTCTAATTTACTATTTCAGTCTTCATACTACTGGCTCTTTACTTCTTACAAAACAAGATGCTATATATTCCAGGTATTCGTTTTTCTTTTTGAATTGCTTGATCGTTGAGTATAGAGGCACCCTACAAATTGCCATCACAGAATCCTCCACCATATCGATCACCAGATGAGCAGTAATATTAGCCCATAAAGCAACTTTGTTTAGCACTATTCCATGATTTTAGTGGATTTGAAGATTTTGAAGATGTCGTAATTAAAACCACAGACGGTGAAACCTTACACGGGTATATCTATCTCATCATAAACTTCAATCTCAGTTAAAAAATTGCAAACAAAGATGGTTTGTCAAAGCAAAAAAGAGCGAGAAAGCTATAACGATAGTACTTTTCCATGAAAATGCTGGAAGTAACTCAAATCCGAATTGAGCACTTTACCAATCAATACCTTTTAGACATCGGAACGAGGCTACCCTACATTAAGTATTATCAACAATATATCGACTGCAATTTTCTCCTTGTAGCCTATCGTGGATACAGTTATAGTACTGGATCACCTTCGGAGAGAGGTCTGCAATTGGATTCTCAGGTTCGCTTTTCTCTCCAGTGCTTTAATGCTTAGTTCTTTCCGCACCAGGCTATAATGGAGCATGTCTTTGCAAGACCAGATATAGATAAAAACAGGGTTTTTGTCCATGGTAGATCACTCGGTGGAGCAGTCTCTATCTACGTTGCTTCTCTAAAGAAATACCCTGTAACTACTGTCAATCATCTCGTTTGTGATTAATGTTGATTAGATAGCAGGGCTCATCCTTGAGTGCACATTTTTATCTGTCTCCACAATGGTGGATGCTCTCTTCCCCAAGCTTGCACCTTTTAAGGGTTTGGTACTGAGAAATTATTGGCCGAGCATTGACAGAATTGGAGAAATCGAAAAACCCATTTACTTCATAGCTGGTAATGGAATTTTCCTATTCTATGAGAATTAATTGAAAAATGTAGCGCTGCAAGATGAGATTGTCCCAGCTTGGCACGTTATGAGGCTCTTTGAAAAGGCGAAAAAAGCAATATTCACTGAATTGGTATATTCCTTTTATGTGAGCATTCAGAATAATTCAAATATTCTCAGCATCAAATCGAAGATGGACACCATAATGATTGTTGGGCCAGGAACATTCCACTGTATTTCAAAAAGATTTCAGACTTTATCCACAGAGCTGAGAAAGTTTATGGCGAAACCATTACTCAGGATTAAAATTTTCGAGTTATTCAATACATGAAAAATTGAGGAGTTAGTCATGATACATTTCATATCACTTTTCAAGAAGCTAAAGAGTCTTACTTCTATCTTCACAGCTTAATTGTAACCATTCAATAACTCAAACGAAATTGAAATTTGAAATCAGTGCTCTCCGAGTTGATGCCAAACTCGACTCACTGACAAACATTAATATATCTTAGGAACTAATGTGAAATAATATCAACACCTTCGAGTCAGAATCTGAAATGCAGTATTTCTTGATCAAGGCAACATATCTTAAGCAGGTTCGGTAGATACATACTGATATAATTCTCCTGCATGATCTCTTGCATGGCGCTTCGAAATTTCAAAAGTTGTTTTGCTAATAGAAAATATTTCACATTGCATATAACTAAATGAAATACAAGCAAAGAAGAACTAATTCACAATTTCTTATTCTGGGGTTACCAGAGGTTGTCAGTATGGTTTACATCGTTACGTTTATCAATTCTATATTGCACGCAGTCTTGCATACCTTCCGGCTGGCTCATACAGCTGCCGTCGCAACTATTTCCTGTTTTGGAACAACGTGCTGACACAATTGAAATACTACAGTTAAAAATTAGATTCATTTCTGTTTGAATATCTTCCGTGTTTTTGCAGACGTTAAATATTTCATTTATAAAGCCCGAATGAGTAAGTATAAGTATCTTCTTTGGTCGGTCGCCTTGATTCTGATTATAACTGAGATTCTCCTTCTCTTTTCTAAACTGGGACTTTCTGACAATCATACCTCCTTTATATTCTGGAGCTTTCACCCATATCTTCCGCATTCTTTTATTCTCATATTCAAGGAATTCATTTATTGCATTTTTCTCTTCGTCAGAATAATCCTCGAAGCTTTTGCGAAAAATCTTTTGTTTGGTTTCCATCTCACGCTCATGTTTGAAATATTCACGTAATGCAGCTTTAGTAACGTTTGTCTCTTGAAACTTTCCGGACTCGAATAGGTATTTATGTGCAAGATAAGTTAAAAATTTTCCAGCTCTTCTATTGACATCTTCAAAGCTTTCTCCCTTCTCGGGTCTAAACTGCCTGTAAGTGAGCCCAGAATCTTTTATTTTTTTGAACTAGTTCCTCAGAGCCAAGGTCAACCTCTGTACCCCAGTCTCGTTCTCTAATCATGGGAGTAATAATGATGTTTTGTTGTAAGATGTCAGGGTGAGTGTGACCCATGTTAGCCAAAGTTTCTTTTGAGCGATTCAGATCTGAAACATAAATTTCATCGAATTTCTCCTTCGCAAGCCTTTTTCCTGTAACAAGAGCCTGTTTAATGCCAACCGGGGATAGCCTATCGTTTAAGCTTCTGTCCATGGAGCGGAAATTGTTTGCGATTGTGCGAGCATGACGTAAAAACCAAAGTTCCATATTAGAAAATTGTGTATTTACTGAAATACTAAATGGGATTGCATACCTCTTATTTTCATCAGATTTAAAATATTTTAAACATTGGTAAAAAATAAAGGTCTGTCTCCTTATAGGATGAAAACATGATATGTTATAAAGGATTGTTTAATGTTGGTAAGGACTATCAGCGACGTTAAGAGCCACATGAAAAGTGCTGATTTTCATTAATCTTTTGCTTATTTTTTTATTGTTTATTTGAAATCGAAGTTTGATGCATTTATTTCTACTTTATTGCAATTGTACACACGAATGCACTTCTGTAGTTTCCGCTTCCAAGCAAACTCTCGACTATGACCTCATCTCTCATTGGTATAGATAGTATTTTAGAGCAATGTTATTTATAAAAATTGATCCCAAAAGCAATGAATTTGTGAACGAATTGACGCTCGGCAACAATGAAATAAAATATAGTTGCAGATAAATCAAAACGATTCAACATACTCTCTCTCTAATTTCGTTTCAAACTATAGAGATAAATTTGAAAAGGGAT
>ENA-UOUE01000046-UOUE01000046.1-compost-metagenome-genome-assembly--contig:-NODE-46-length-85564-cov-11.791255_pt1 | contig 85564 bp, 57 predicted proteins | sample MGYA00238146_ERZ747223 | MGnify/ENA primary metagenome ERZ747223 (study PRJEB28781, sample SAMN06268865) | compost metagenome | isolation source: single cell | place: USA: California, Emeryville, Joint... | reverse complement strand
AAGTCCAATCGGGTGAAAATCGAGAAATTAGAACAGATAAGGTTCAGATTTATACCAGATTGTCGCATCGTGTTCAGAGTATTATCATTGTTCGATAAAGGAGAGCTTGCCGAAACCGATTTCAGCGTTGCGAAAATTGAGGATGTCGACATGAATCTCAAACGCTTTTGGAAAAATATTTTTTATCTAAGGTGCAATCTCCAAACTATTACAAAATCAAAATCTTTCTCCAGCTATATCGTGGATTTATTTGAAGTTAGTAAATAAACAATACCCAGCATCTTTCTACAATAATTATCTATCAATGAATTTTCCAAATATTTTTATCCCTCTCATAGAGTTATCGGCAACTCTCGAATATGATACTACGTTGTTTCAGCAACACTATTTCTCTTGCTGTAATTCTAAAGAACAGACAAATCTTATTTTAAGTTTAAGACCTAATTTAATGTTTGAGGATCTGGACTCTTTTGAAAATGCATTTTTGAGTAGAAGCTTCTTTACAGCTGAGAATTTCTTCAGTCAGGGGTAGCGCTTATGGTAATTTGAAAAATTAAATTGCTTTGAGTCCATTTTAGAAATTTAAATCAGCAAATTAAGTTCTTTCGAAATCACAGAAGAGAGAATTTATTTTAACTAAAATTATAAAGGAGTGATTCTGAAAGGCGAAGTAATTTATTAGCGTTAGGCGGCATGATTATTTGAGATTCATTATCAGCACTAAATCCAAATCTAATTCCGTATCCTTTTTATAATTTGAGAAAGCTTCTTTATTCTAATTAAATTCTCAGCTATTTAATCAAGATCGATTTTGATAATCAAATAAAATTTAGCATCTCTGCTCTGAATAAATTAAAAAAAGCCATGGGAACGCAAAATACAAGTAAACTCACTTTCAAGGTTAAGCAAGCTCATTTACCATAATTATCTAATTTTCGCTAGAAGAGACAATCATGGGCTCTCCAACTTTACTTGCTTGGTGTTCGTATAGAGCTAACAAGATCGGCATTGCTGACTTCAACACGGAGCAAAGTTATGCAAGTTTTGACGGAGTTAAAATTAGTGACAAACGTAAAACATAGTTTTTCTATTATTTTGAGGCTGATATGCTGTATTATTTTTAGACGATAGTTGGACACATGTGAAGGAGATACCAAACGCAAAATTGCTTGTATCTCTGCATCATAACTCCAATAAGTCAGCCAATATGTTGGTAGTTGACATATCAAGAAAAGGTCAAATCAAGGAAATATATTCACTCGGCGAAGTCTTAGGAGGAAGTATAATGAATTATTTGTTTTACCTTTATCTTTTGAATAATTATATTTTCTCTCTAGGCACTGGTGAAGGAGATATAACATATAACTCACGTAGAGGCATCCTTGGTGCAGTCCCTCTTAAAGAAAAAATTTCGTACCACCTCTTTAACGTTGATTCTCATGCCTCCAAGACCAAAGATATTGTCAAGCTTATCCGCAAGTCGAAATGCCATTCCCAACACGGTAATCATCAATCGTAATTGATACGTTGAATTTACGATACTCTTTAGAGGACGTGATCAGCGGTCTTGATTTCAACCCTACTGGAGAATGTGTGGCCACCATTGACAAGGAAGGCGTGTGCCTAATATCAGATCTGAACAAGAACGAAGACAGTTTTTATCTGCAATTTCCCCCAGAGTATTACGGAGGTAAGTTCGAATGCAAAATATTTACTCTCTGCTACACGAAAAATAAATCATTAAACTCTTAGTGATCTTAATTTCACTCACATCATTAAACTAATTTAGTAGATCCATATGCACGCTGCAGATGGAGCACAAATGCAGACGAATCACTGATATTCATGAAGTACAAGGACCAACTCAATATCCTAGATGCTGAGGAGAAAACCCTCACTTTAAAGAGTCCAGTACAACTTAACGAGGGTACTTGCAGCTAGATTTTGTTTTTCTCTTCTGAAAATCCAAATTTTTCGCTTCATGCATTATTCGTTTCCAATAAATTCAGGGAAGAGGAACTCTGTTTCTTTTTCTTAAAGTAAATTGGGAGATTAATTTCGTGACTTTTTCACTTCACTTCCTTTATTATTTAAACTTGATAATATTTGATCTGTTAAGAATATATATTCTGGATTGATGTATGCCAAAACGATGGAAATCTACTGGCTTCTAGTGGCTGGGAGAATAAAATTAAGATATTTGATAAGCGAGAATCGAAAATTATCAAAACCTTTGATGACATTCACTCAGGTAAGAATTTGGATTTGTTTAATAAAAGACTTAACCATTGAATATTTATTCTAGACTTTATTAGATGTGTGCGATGGAGTCCGAGCGGTGATATGCTCGCGAGTGCTTCGGATGATAAAACAGTAAAACTGTTGGATTTCAAAACAGGAAAAGTGCTCTATACCGGAAACACTTCAGATGGGGGTAATTTATCTATTTCACAATGCATGATTGTCATTCAAAAATTATATAGAGGAAGCCTTTTCAGTGTGCTTCATCTAGATAAACATGAAATGCAAAGGATCCAGAGAACAAGAATTACTCTCAAGAATGTCGGCCAAGCAGCACAATTCAGATAATGACTATGGGAATTAGGTTAAATAATCCTGACCTTAGGACTTCTAATCATCCTTACATCTGAATATTTTTGTTCTCATTTGTGCTTATCGTAAGTAAGAAATCTAAGAGTTGTCGAACTATAAACAAATAGACAACAAAGTTGAATCATTAACATAGGACAATGTAACACAAATGACATCTCCAGAACAGGATGAGTTCTGGATTGGCAAAAAGCGACAATAGTATTGTTAATTAATTTTATTCACTCAAGCATTGATATATTGTTAGATTGCCAATAGATCAGAGTTATCAGTAATAGCAATAATAATTATTCTAAACATCTTCGAAGCTTATACTTGGATTCAACACATTATATTATTAACCACAAAGGTGCTCTGATTTCTCCCATGGGTAGCGGCATATTGTCATAATTTCCAAATACCCATTAATGGAAGAATTCGAAGAAATTTCAAATTTCTCAGAGTTTTTTGTTTTTAACAATTAAGAAATAAATAATAGTATTTCACAATAATTATAGAAGAATAATCTGGTAGAGAGAGAGGTGAATTTTGTTTTTTAGATGAAATCAGTTTGGAAATGATGCAAATTATTTGATTTATGCCTCTTATCGAACTCCATTGAAACAGATATCGTAAAAATTTTCAGAAGAGATTTTAATGTTTAAAAATGGGGATCGTATGCCACAGAGAGCTTCTCTGAAAGAGAACCAGGTTTTCCGGGCAGTTTTCCTGATCAATAAATACAATAAAACTACCTGAAGCGACATTCTGATGAATCGAAAGCCAAAAATAACCAGCATTATCATTCCAAACTCACTGAAAAATAATAGAAACATATACACTTTTGAAAACATTATTGCTCACACAAAAGATATGTAATTCTCACTTTTACTTTGATTGAGGAATTATTAAATAGATTTTACGAGAGACATACGTGAATTGGCATCATAAAATACAAAAGCATAGGTTGGAACCAAAACCAAAACCAAAAAAAAACTAAAATAGATTGAATATTACCTCACTCTGATAAAATAAAATATGACAAAATGCTCCCCTAAGAAAAGGGTTGAGAAATTAGATACTCCTCATTTCAAGAGCGTGTTTTCTATCTTAGCAAAGATAGGGAGGTTGAGAATTTCTTCTTTTCCACCAGAAAAAAACAAAAGGATTTTGCAGATCTTGTGGAAGGGTGTAAAGAATTTCTCGGACCTATGAAAGAATCCAGATTCTGACGGTAATTCAGTAAGGATCTCCAAATGGTCTTGTGTTGCTCGGCCCACGAAAGAGCCAAAGAAAGTGAATCACAGAGAGGTAGGATCTAATCTGGGGAGAAAAAAACCGGAGACTTGATAGCATATTACATCAAATGTGTATTGTATTTATCATAGGATTGGCGTCTGTCTCAGCATAAGAATGAAGAAAGCGACTATTTTGATGTCGGCTCGATAATGTAGTGTCCGGCCTGTTGAATCCCTACCCGAAACACTCGCTTTCTCAATGGGTGCTCAGTCAACAAAGGCTCCCGAATGCTAATCAAGCACATGCAGATGGCTTAACACCTTAGGGTTTTTCCGCTTATCTAAAAGATAACTAGTTCTCGATGACTGCTTGGGTGCAAGAAATATGATAATGACAGATGTGACGGTTATGTCGATTAGTTATTGAAAAAATTTATCATTTTTTAAAATGAAATTAGAGCACTTTTGAAAATAAAGAACTGAAGATTTGAAATTGAAAATTCTAATAGAACCCATTCTAGCTTCTTTCTTTCATCGAAAAAATAATTGGTTTTATTGATTTTTGTGACGTTTGTGGATTTCTTTGAGGTTAGTAAATAAACACAATACACAGCATCTTTCTACAATAATTATATATGCAATCATTTCCAAATAATTTTTTATCTCTCTCTCCCTAAAAGTTATCGGCAACTCTCGAATATGATATTACATTGTTTCAGCAGCATTGATTCTCTTCCTGAAATTCTAAAGAACAGACAATCTTATTTTACGATTAAGGACTGATTTAATATTTGAGGATGTGGACTCTTTTGATAGTGTGTTTTGAGTAGAAGCTTCTTTGCAGCTGAGAGTTCTTCAGTCAGGGGTAGCACTAATCGTAATTTGGAAAATTAAATCATTTTGAGCCCACTTTAGAAACTTAGATCAGCAAATCGATTTAAAACTTCGAATCGATTCTAATGCTCTTTCGAATCACAGAGGAGAAAATTTATTTTAAACAAAAGTATTCAAGAGCGATCCTGAGAGCAAGTGATTTATAAGCTATAGGCGGCGTAATTATTCGAGATTAATTATATTTGCGAAAACTTCTTTATTCTAATTAAATTCTCAGCTTTTTAATCAAGATCGATTTTAATAATCAAATAAAATTTAGCATCTCTGCTCTGCTCTCAATAAATTTGAAAAAGCCATGCTGCACAATCCAGATAAGAAAGTGGACGTAGTCGCTGAAGAATCGAAACAAATTAAAGAGCCTGAAACGCAAGTTTCATCTCAACCAAAGATTGAAGAAGTGAAAAAAGGAGAGCAAGCCACGGGGTCTCAAAGGAATATCATTAATACAAGTAAACTTATTTTCAAGGCTGAGCAAGCTCATTTTCAACTGAATCGATCAAACCTTCGGTAGAAGAGACAATCATGAGCTCTCCAACTTTACTTGCTTGGTGCTCGCTATTTGCCAATAAGATCGACATTGTTGACTTCAACACGCAGGAAAGTTATGCAAGTTTTGATGGAGTTAAAATTAGTAAACCAAGTAAAACATAGTTTTTAAATTATTTTGAGGCTGATATGCGGTAATATTTTTAGACCAAGGTTTCACACATGTGAAGGAGATACCAAACACAAAATTGCTTGTTTCTCTGTTTCATAACTCTCATAAATCAGCCAATATGGCGGTATTTGATATTTCAAAAAAAGATCAAATCAAGGAAATCCATTCTCTTGGTGAAGTCACAAAAGAGGGTATAATTATTTTTTTACCTTCGTCTTTTGAATAATTGTATTTTCTCACAAGGCACGGGTTTTGGAGATATAACATATAACTCACGTAGAGCCGTCCTTGGGGCAGTCCCTCTTAAAGAAAAAATTTCGTACCACCTCTTTAACGTTGATTCTCATGCCTCCAAGACCAAAGATATTGTCAAGCTTATCCGCAAGTCGAAATGGCACTCCCAATACAGTAATCATCAATCGTGTTGACACATCGAATTTACTATATACTCTTTAGAGGAAGTCATCACCGGGCTCGATTTCAATCCTACTGGAGAAAATATGGCTACTATGGACCTGAGCGGCGCCTGCCTAATATCTGATGTGACCACAGCCAACTATAGGTTCCATGTGGAATTAGGAAAATATGGTAATTTGATATCTAAGGTTTTCTTTCTATTTCACTCAGATTCAATAATTAAATTCTTGGCTATATCAATTTCACTCACATCATTAAACTCAATTAGGAGATTCATGTGGACGCTGCAGATGGAGTACCAATGCGGACGAATCACTAATATTCGTGAAGTACGACCGGAACAAACTCAATATCCTAGATGCTGAGAAGAAAACTCTCATTCTGAAGAATCCGGTAGAACTTGATGATTGGGGTAATTACAGCAATATTTTTTTTCTCTCTTCTGCAAATGCAAATTTATACATGATTCGTTTTTAATATATTCCGGGAAGAAGGACAATATTTCTCTTTTCTTCAAATAAATCAAGAGCTTAATTTCATGACTTTTTTCGCTTCACTCCTCTTCATTTCATTATTTAATCTTGAGCATATTTGATCTGTTAAGATGAAATGACACTCTGGATTGATGTATACCAAAACGATGGGAATCTATTGGCTTCTGGTGGGACCGGTAAGAATATCAAGATTTTTGATAAGCGAGAATCGAAGGTTATCAAAACATTTGATGGTGTTCACTCAGGTAATAATTTGGATTTGTTTAAAAAAAGAGTTAACGTTTGAATATAAATTCTAGACTATATTAGATGTGTGCGATGGAGTCCGAGCGGTGATATGCTCGCGAGTGCTTCGGATGATAGCACAGTAAAACTGTTGGATTTCAAAACAGGAAAAGTGCTCTATACCGGAAACTCTTCAGATGACGGTAAATTCTCTATTACAAAATGCATGTTCGTCATTCATTTATCAGATTCGACAATGTCAGTCTGCTTCATCTAGATAAACATGAAAGGAAAAGGATCCAGAGAACAAGAACTACTCTCAAGAATGTTGGCCTAGCAGCACAAATCAGATAATGATTCTGTGAATGAGGCTAAGTAATCTTGACCTTAGGACTTCTAATCATCCTTACGTCTGAATATTTTTGTTTTCATTCGTGTTTGTCGTAAGTAAGAAATTTCACTTTGCTAAGAGTTGCCGAACTATAAACAAATAGGCAACAAAGCTGAAACATTAGCATAGGACAATGTAACACAAATTACATCTTCAGATCATGATGAGTTCTGGGTTGGCAAAATAAGGCAATAGAATCATTTTTATTCACTCAAGCATTTATATATTGTTAGATTGTCAATTGATCAGAGCTATCAGTAATAGCAGGCAATAATTCTTCTAAACAGCGTCGAACCTGATACTTGGATTCAACACATTACATTATTAACCACAAAATTGCTCTGACTTCTCCCATGGGTAGCGGCATACTGTCATAGTTTCCGAATACTCACCGAATCACTGTTAACTCATTAATCCAAAAAGATCCATTTCTTCCTTGCTCACGATTCACGATATTCACAAGTCCAATTGCTTTAATTGCGTTCATCAAACGACAGGCGAATTATTACTTGGATATAAATATAATTCATGAAAAACAACAATTCGTGAAAGTAATTTCTTTCCAAAATTTAAGTCCCTCAACTCAAAATTGTCACATAGTATTATTCTAACTCTAAAAAAAACTTTATTCAACTTGTACAAACAAATCTCAGTTTTAAAACTGAAAAACACTCCATCCTTGAAACCTCAGCTATTTTCTATGCAACTCGTTTACCACTTCATTAAGTAACCCTAAGCGATTATCATCTCTTGATAATAATCTTGCGTTTAGTTGGTCGCAAACGATAGACTAATGCTTAACTTAGAAACAAAGTCTTAAGACAAAATCGATTCTCAATTAACTGAAAGTAATTCATAATAATTCTTGAAGAATAAACTTTAGAGAAGCAAAAATTTTCTTGTAGTTGTGGAAGAGGCTAGAACCGACAGCTTTAATTATCCCAGAATTCATTGCTTTCGTTGAGTTCAACTGTGAGCAGAGCAAAGCTGCTTTGGGAGGGAATATGCGCCATGTTATCGGAAATTAATACCTAACTGCAACTCTTGAAGTTGATATCAAATCAACCTTGCGATGAAAGTAACTAATACTTCTTAGGATTATAAAATATCCCATTTATTTGCTCAATAGACTTTGGCAAGGAAAAATGCTCAATTGAAACTGTAACATAATTTAACATTAATTTGTAAGCAATATACAGGTTAACAATGTCAACAAAAATTTTCGAATTAACGTTTTCTCTCTACTGGCATCTTACACCACTCACTTAGCATTTAACACATATTGGTTTTGAAATACAGCACGAGACTTCATCCTTTGGGAGAGAAATGCATTTTTCTTCTTCTTTCTCTTTTAATTATACAATTCTTGTTATTCTTCTGTGAGATAATTCTACATAAAGCTGCACCTTCAAATAATTCTTCCAAGTTCTTTCAGAATGAATTCTACACTCTGACATTCTATCGTCTGGAGATATTGAAATTCAATTTTGATGAGAAAATTCAACTTATCTAAGGTTAGACGATCTTACAACTTAGTTCAAAAGATTAAGTTTTTCAGTTTTGTTTTCAATTTTTTGAATATGCAATTCACTTCCAAATTTCTAGAAATGCTTATAAACTTGTCTTTCAATAATCAATTCAAAAAGTGATATGTTCTTTTGTTGAATTTTCTTTGTCTTAAATTTACTCTAGTTCTTTATAAGAAATGAAGCTAACTCGGTCATAGGTGGTATATAGTTCAATAAACGGGTAGTAGTCATTTGATTGGGCACGAGAGGCATCCAAATCAACTGTTTGGATCAACATATCTTCAAAATAGAACGAGACTTTGTTGGAAATCAAATTTGTTATGACTTTGATCACTGTATTTGTCATGCCAGTAGGAAAGTTGGTTGAAGTTGAGTTTCCTTTTTGATACAGATAGCCAAAACCACGGAGATAATAAGTTATTGAACCATTGACTCCATAAAAGCTACTATTTTCTTTCATCACTGAAGTGGGAGATATCCCAATCATCACATGGGCATCTGTAGTAGTATAATCAACTCTCATTGAGAAAGAAGTCACCTTTGATTTTGGGAGCGGTTTTTTTGCCACAATCGCTCTCCAGATACCCCAATTCTTAGAAACAGCGGTCCTATTCAAGTTCAGTAGTGTGTAGTAACTCGCACATTAGAAGGAGGAATCAAATTCGATTGAGGCATCATAGAGTGTCAAAGATTTTATCATCTTTTCTTGTTCATGTACTTTTTTCATTGGTTTCTCTACCATTCTTGCAAGCTTCGCAACTTCGTCGAGTTTTTTTTCTTCGAGTTAGATATCGAATTTTCGATCCAATCGCAGAGTGCCAACCAGAACATCAACTTTGTAATATATTTTACCTTTCTCATCAATACCAATTGTTATTGATCGAGTCTTGTGGGAGAGTGCTTCAGTCAAAGCTTGGTATAATTATCCAATGGTGCTTAATAAATTGGTACTAATGGTTGGAATACTTTCATCAGTGAGTGATAATTGATATAAGCGCCCATTGAAACTATGTTCAGCTTCAATCAAGAGGTCAGAGTCACTCAGTTTCATTAAAACTTGAAACTCTCCAAGGTGACCTTGGAATGAATTGGAAGTAGTTGACTTTTTCGCTGGTTCCACCATTTATTTATTTATTTTTTTTCCTTCTGAAATATTTTATCTTTATGAACCTCAAACTCTGAGGCTCTAATTTAACAAACAAATTAAATTCTATGACTGTCAGTAAATGCTCTAGAAATATGATTTTCAGGGGCCCTTATTTTCATTTTGAGCACTGACAGCTCAAAAGCCTCAAGTTCTACTCAAGAGACTTTCTTCATAATTAGGATCATCTTAGTTTTTCCTTCGGAGCTAATTAGAGATTGGCTGCAAAGCGAAAGATTGAGATAAAAATCACTCTGGATAGTTCTCTAACTTTGCATCTATCTAAAACTGTCTACACACGACAGAAGAGCAGCTAAAAACTACAACAACATATTGCTGATGGGAAGAAGCTATGGATTTTTCAGAAGTTTCTAGTAAGAAAAACTCATTTGAAACCCGCCAACATCTTGAGAAAAGGAACGCATGTGACGAATCAAATATCGAAACGAAAAGAGATTTCATTCCAATGATTTTTCATCTTTATTTCATATAAGGCCCAGAACTAGCAAGAATATTGTCCTTAGAGCATTATCCTGTGAAAACCGTAGAAAGTAGTTGCTATTATAATCAGGGTCGCTTCTCTTCTGCTTGTGTCGTGGATAGGTGAGATTAAGAGTAATGTAAGGGTATCCAAAGGAGCTTAAACATCTGATACTTTGTTAAAGGATATGCACAATGCAAACTAACTTGAATTGATACAAGAATTCAAATTTATTTATTCTCATGAAGGTTGAAAATACCGAAACCGACAATTTTTTCAATGCGAGCTCTCAGCAGACTTGGATTCAATACACCATTTTGGCTTCTTTCGGGATATCGGTCGCAGTTGGCATCTACTTTGTCTCGAAACAATGGTATCTTTTCAATATATTGGATACAATCGCAGTTCCTTTACTTTTGACGCTCATCGGTTCAATGCAAGTACCTTTTCCTCATCAAAACCATCCAATAAATCCTCAATAGAAATATTTCAGAAGCTATCCTTTTAGAAGACTGCTTAGCTTCAATCTCACATTGTACATATTTGGAAAAATACTCATCTTCAGCTGGTTTCTTCTGCAAAATGAAATCTATCTCGGAGCGGCCTTATTTTTGATTGTCCATATTGTGTATTTTACAGGCGAGTTCCTTTTCGATCTCCATTGCCACTTCACTGAGCTGACTTGGGATAGTAACTTACCATTTTCTAAAAAGTCCTCACCCTCCAATCTTTTAAATAAATAGGTTTCTTGATAAATCATTCTTGGCACTACGGATTCGCTATGTTCCTATGCTGGCTTGAATATGCGCTCGAACTGCATTACTACCCATCTCTCAAAGTAACCAGCTTCGATAATGACTCTTAACCCCGCTCGATATTTCATTTAGGGGATGAGGATGATAGTTTATATTGGATTTGGACTAAACGTGATAGGACAAGTGTTTCGAATAGGCGCATTCATCTCAGCAAAAAGCAATTTCCATCATTTAGTGCGTTTTAGGAGGAATGAAGAACATGAGTTAGTTACAAATGGGATTTACAGAGTGAGCAGACATCCTTCTTACTTCGGTTGGTTTCTCTTCTCGCTGAGCTGTCAAATGCTTCTCGTCAATCCAGTGTGCTTCATACTGTACATCCCCGTGATGTGGTATTTTTTCTATGACCGTATCGTGTATGAAGAGCTGGCTTTGGAGCGATTTTTTGGAGAAGAATATGTGAACTATCGGTTGAGAGTGCCAACTCTGATTCCGTTTATGGATTCGTGCACGCACAGAAGGAAAGAAAAGTTACAAAATCGATTTGGCTAGAGCTATTTATCATAATTTTCATGTTCAAAATCGACATTTTAGTGTATTTAGTTTACTGTATAATGCAGTAAAGTGCATGATTCAAGGTCTGCCTCATAAACAACTTACTTGTTCGAATTCCCAAAGGTTTAAGAATGTGAATTTTTAATGGCTTTATGAAATAAAAAGATGCAAAGTTTCAAATAAGCTCTGACTGATGCAATTTAGGTTAGTTTTGCGGTACTCTCACTCTTTGCGAGGAAATGTGATCAGCAGCAACACTAATTATGAGTTATCCCACTAGCAAATGCATCTATATCATACAAAGTGATGCTTTCTTTAGCAATCTGCTTCAACAAAGTTGTGAATATCTACAAATATTGGAATATCTTTCAAGCTCTTTTGTGATAGCATGCATGTAACGTTTCTATCGCAATACAACCTCGTTGAAGAAGAAAGTTGTCAGCGAACTTCTGTAAAGATATCTTAGTCATTGAAACGGTGACGAATTGGAATTTAGCTCAATACAGCATCTTTTGTTCGAGAAAATCTATCTCCTTTTCCTTGATGCATCGTAATTCGTTGCATTCACAATCTCAAAAAAATAATTTTAGATTAGTCCACGAATGATCAGTAGCCGTTAATGAATTATTTATTATGGGCTTTATGACTTAAGTTTTCTTGCTGCAGCCTTCGAACGTCACAAAATTCGCTTCGTCATGAGCTCCATTTTCCATTAATCAGTCGTATTGTCCTTTCCATTATTTCACTTCGAAAGACAGAGCACTTATTTTATATAATGAATGATCCATATCATGCTAATGGATCTCTAATCTGACGAAGAATTCTTCAAAATCATCAAACACATCCCAGCAACTACTTCTTCAAACTTACATAGTGAAGCTGTTGCTAAAATTAGATATATTTTTGGAACGAATATCACTTCGAAAATTCTATTTCCAAGAGAAGGAAACCTGGTACTTCTACAGGGAATGTGAATTCGATGTATTGCAGAGGAACGATGCTTTGTAACACAAGCGAATAAACCGAGCCTTCGGTATCTATAGCAGTAAATTGGAATTTATAGTGTCCAGAGCTAAAAAAATCCACGCAAAATACCCTTGTTTAAGCCAATAAAAACATTACTAGCCTTGCTAAACAAAGAGAAAACAACCGTTCTTTCACAAAATAATACCTGATTTTTCAGAATCTCCTATGGAAAGTCAAGTAGCTCATAACCGAACGTTCTATATTCTATATTGGGCCTTTTTATCTTTGCGTTTTCCTCCTGAAAAATCTAAGAAATTAGAACTTTGTTTAATTTTGAATAACGATAATTTTTTTTGGATCAGAACAAAGACTCATCAGTTTATTTTTCCTCCGGGAAATTTGATTCTCAATATAATAATATTTCGAATTATCGCCTTCAAATGCAAGAAAGCAGCCTCGAAATCGGAAAAACTCAAAGGACCAAGATCAGCAGACAACACATTCTTGATTGCTATGAATCAAAGCACGTCAAGGTTGTTGATCTGACTGGTGTCCTTGCTAAGTACCCTGAAATTTTCTCGATTTCCGTGTTTGAACCAGAATGCAAGAAGGCTAGTGACTTCGATCCAAACGATGCCTTGGTCTCTATCACTTCCCAGACCAAGAAGCAAATCCCTATTGCTGGGATCCCAGCTAAACCCAAGCTTGTCATACCGAAGTCTCCTTTCTCGAAATCTGGATTCGCCGATGATTTAACTCTTCGAGCTTGGTATTACCTCGACGAACAAGATAAGGTGCAAGGGCCTTTTACTTCCCTCGAGATGGATAACTGGTACGACCAGGGATACTTTTTCAATGAATTACTAATCAGATTCAAAAATAACCAATTTTACAAACTCATCGAGTTATTTGGGAAATTCCCAACGAACTCTGCTGTAAATACTCCAATTACTCGGGCTGTTGACAAAAAATCACCAAATGAAACTCAAAGCGAAGTGAACGAAAAACGTGGGTTGTCGACTCAAGAAGACGGTGCATCCAAAAATGAGTTGCTCAGAGAGACAGAAGAAAATGCAAATCTGCAGAAGAGAGGAAGCAAGAGAGGGTCTAAACGTATGTCTGTTGAAGATGCTCCTGTGATGATGCAAAAAAATATTTGGGAAAATTTCATCGATAAGAAGAAAGAGACAGAGCCGAAGTCTGAAACGATTATTACACGAAACTTAGGTGACTCGATGCAAACCACAGACTCAAAAAAACAACAAGAAACGACATCGTCCGAAAAGAAAGAAGCTTCTCAGGGAAATGACTCAAAGCACAAAGACAATAAATCATCAGAAGGTAATTTTTGATTTTATTTGGCTTATAATTGAAACATTTGTGGTAGCATCTGAATCGGACTCAGCGAAGAAAAAGAAGAAGAAAGCCAAACGTAAGCAAAGTGATTCCGATTCGGGGGATGGCTCTGATAGGAAAAAAGAGAAGACGCCAAAAACTAAAAAAAAGAATTCTAGAGAATACATAGAATATTTACCTAAAGATGAGTCAACTCGTTCCGAAAAAGCCCCTCAAGAAATAAAGTCGAACGAAACGAAAACACCAAAGAAAGGAAAAGAAGACTCAGCTAAAGAATACGCTAAAAAAGAGGGAGAATCCAATCAGAAGCCAGCGAAAAACAATGAAAAGAATAAAACCAAAAACAAGGGTCAGAGGCGTCAAAGCATGGAGATCGACAGCTCTAATAGCGGAGACTCGAAGCACAAAGGTACCAGCGTTCGCAAAGGAAGTTTTGGGCAGCAACAACCACAAAACGATCTGTCAGACAGCCTTCCTACCAAGAATCACCATGAGCAGAAGACTCAGCAAACTCGCAATCAAAAAAAGCAAGGCAAATATGTAGTTGTATTCGAGCCTAAGCTTGTGGCTAAAGCCGACGAAGAAAAGTTTGCTGAGAAAGCAAACATCGAAGAGAAGCAAAATCCTGTCCTGTTGTCCATAGACGATCATTTCATGAAAAGTGGCCCAGTAACACAGGATTTTTCCCTTGTGGGAACAGAAGATTTTTTGGGCACTGAGCACAAATGCTTCATTGAAAATGGAATGGCTTTCTTGCCTAGACCGGTGACTCACTCGAGATTCGAAAAGTTGTTTAAAGAGAAAAGTCTTCAAGTGACGCAGTAGAAGGAGACTATCATTGAATTTATTGAGCCAGCAAAGTAACAATAATCAAAAATAATTGTCAATATGTGAGAATGTGATTTAATCGTCCTACTAACCCTGTGTCTAAACAAGCCTTATGTTATCTTGTGTAAAAACTCTCCATGAAATGAAGGTTATTCTACAATTGTGAGTAATAGTGTGTATGCATGCTTCCACAAACCTATGATATCTCAGTAAATAGTTATCTCTTCATGTCAATGTTTTAATCCTCAAAACTCAACATTTCTACACTACAAACAAAACGAATTTCACAGAAAAAGGACCATATCACGAACACACTGACTGGTTGAGCGACTGTAGCAACGATAAGGACAAATTATGAAACAAACAAAATTTCATTTAATGGGTTCAATTAAAATCAAAGATAATCAATATATAGACAATGAGTCATAGTAGAATATTTTAAAAATTGGTCTGGGACTCAAAAACGAAATAATAATAATCCATTTAATAAATTGCGCAACAACATGCATCTATTTTCAATTATCTGCTTGCAAATACATTCTAAATCATTAAATAGATTCAACATTGACCCTACATCTTCATTGAGTAGCTCCCATTGTTGATATTTCGGCTATTATTCAGAGAATGATTATCTCTCTGGTACTCCTTGAAGGTTCCTCCTCTCTCCATGCTGGGTTTAAACAGATACCTAATCATTATTAGTATATACTGAACGACTAAAGACGTTACTTCTGAGGACTGGCCGGGCTGTTTGACATAGCTGTATTCTTCAAATTTCTGTAATTTTTTTGGGCAAGAGTCTTTGACGATTCTGGCGTGTATCGAGAGTTTGTTGTATTAGCATTATTTCTGCTGTTGGCTAGCGTACTCGCAATCGCACCGTAAAGACCTCCAGGCTGTCCTTGATCGGTAGGAATCATTGAATTTGACGAATTTCTTGAATGGCCTCCTTTGCTTAATTCGTAAGTTCCAATCTTATTATTTCTCACAACGTTTTCTGGTTGCGACGACATGATGTTATCGTTCTTGTATTGATTCAAGAACGCCTTTCCAGCGTAATCGTTCTCATTTGCTTCAGGCCAGCCATTGCCTTCCTGCTCATTATTGGTTTCATCTTCGTCGTCAATATATTTCTTATTGTGCATCATATCCTGGTGGTCATTAACACTTTTCCTATGCAATCGAACATTAACTTTCAATCCAATTAAAATTTTTTTACCTTGGGTTCCTGTTTTCTTTATTGTTACTTGCTCGCTCGTCATAATGTTGATTTGTTGTGATCGGAGCAGGCGAATAGGTCAACCCTCTCTTATCAGCTTTTGGCTTCTCTTCTTCATCAAATTTCTGTCCACTGTAGATCGACATTCGCCCAATGCCAGGTCCACCCATCTGACCGTCCTGATGGTTCAAGGGAGTCAGATTTTGTCTCTCTCCTCCGCCAGCCGAAGTGTCTCTGGTTAAATTGAAATCGGCTGGTAAAGTGCGTGATTTGTCGGACTCTGCGGGCTCATTAGCGCGATCCAATTCTAAGAATTTCCTGAACGGCTGACTGTTTCGAATCACATCGATCTTGGCTAAATCTCTCAAATATTGCTGAAGGGCCTTCCTTCGCTCTTCGATTACAGTAGGCCGCTTAGAAGTCGCTGCTTGGCTAATATTGATAAACGAGCTCATGCCAGTGAAGTTCGAGTCAGGGAATTTAAGGCTTGGGAAAGCAGAGGTCAAGGTCTGGTGCAGTTCACAGAACATTTTGTATTTGCGAGACACCGACCATTTGTTGCCATTGACAACGACTTGGATGAGGTACTCTGTGTATGGTTTGCTGTCAGAGCTCTCTTTAACCATAGTTTGATTGATTGAGATTTGGATAGAAGAGGCATTGCTTCCTTGAGTGTAGTGAGACAAGGTGTCGAAGTTGGAGGAGTGATTTGACGGCGCGATGGTATTTGTGCTGTAAGGAGATCCGAGTGGATTTAGGCCAGTAAAGTTGCCAATTCCGCTGTTAGTTGGGATGCCGCTGATTCCGTTGAACAGCTGCTGGTGGTGAGTGTTGGGTTGATGTGTGCCGCTGCCGCTCGCGCAGTTAGATAAGTGCTGGAGGAAGATGTTAGTTGAGATAAACTTGGAACAGTGAGCGCATTGTAAAGCGCTTGAATTTTTCACCATTCGTTTGAATCTCTTGGCTTTTTCGATTTTTTCCTCAAGCATTTTGCAGCGAGCCTCCATTTTATCCACAGCTGCGGATAAATGACGATTTGTCTCGACGAGCTCGTTGGTAGCTTCAGACTCTCCGTTATGTAGTCCTTGTTCCAAAGCCATAAGAAGAGCGTCGTGGAGCCGCTTATTTTCCTCAAGCTGATTTTTCAGGAAGTTGATTTGGTTTTCTAAATAACTCTTTTCCATCATCCATTCGCTTTGAGCTTTCACATTATCCTTTCTCTTATCAGACTCCTTTGCCAACTACACATGAGAAAAAATTAGTATGAAAGGTCAGGTATTCTAAGATATTTACATCCATCATTTTCCTCTCAAGTTCGAGTTTCAATGTACTGACCTCTTGCTGCTTGGCCATTTCCAACTCGCTAAGTTTTTGCCTCAATCCCTATAAGATGGATTAGTTTCCTGCATTACAAAGCAAAGATATTCGTACTTCAGCAGTGCGTTGTGACTCCGAGTATTCAATTCGAGTGCGGCGATTTTCTTCCTCAAGCGTCTCGACCTTGCGCTGCAGGTTTTCATTGTCTCTGCGAGTGAAAGCGAGTTCTTGCTGAAGCAGGGCCATTGATTTCTCATATTCAGATTGGCCTTGCACAGCCTCTGATTGCGCTTTTTGTAGCTTGTTTTTGAGCTCAGTGAGCTCCTCTTCGCTGATTTTACTGAATTTCTCTTTCGCAGTCTTGTATTCATCCGCGAGGTCGTTATACCTTCTTTCTAACCGCTCTTTCTCTCGCTGAAACTCCTCAATTTGAGCCTTCAGAGTTTGTCTTTCAGCTGTCGTTGTAGCTTTTTCCCTCTCGATTTCTTGGATCTTATTGAAAAGCTCCCTTCGCTCCTCCTCAATTTCCTTCCCCTTGGACGCGAGCTGACTCTCGGTTAACTCGAGTCTCGCTGCCATTCTCTTCGTGTTGTTTTGGAACTGCTGCTCCTGTTTTTTGATGATCATTTCTGCCCCTTTAATCAAAGCTTTCTCGGAAAACTCCTTAAAGCAGAGCGATTTGCACGGTCCGGCAGGTGCCTCTTTCTATTATTCATCAAAATGAGATTGAGCTTGCTTCTTACAGATAGGACTATCATTTACCTCAAATGCCTCTTTCATGCTCTCGAAATCTCTTTCAAATTCATAGAAATTGCTGTATTCATCCCGCCTTGCCTTTTCCTCAAGCTCTTCGAACTTCTTCTCAAGCAAATCCATGTAAATCCCCTTTGAAATGAAAAAACAACAGTCAATATCGTATGAAGCACTCGCGCTGAAGTATACCTTCCATTTCTTCGTGTTATCCTCCTTGAATTGAGAGAATTTCTCTCTAAGCTTTTTATTCAGGTTTTCTACCAACATTTTCACTTCAGCATCATCACCCATGCTATTCTTTTTCAATTCAGTGATTACGCCATCTTTTAGCTATAGCAGCAGTTAATTTAGCAAATCAGACTAGTAAATGCGGCAATACTCTTTGCTTTAATTCTTTGAGTTGCTCGACCGTTAACACCTCCTTACCGGCCTTTCCAAGCTCCTCTTCGACAGTATTCAAACTCTCTATCAAATGGGTAAACAACAAAATTCGCTGTAGATTGTCTTACGGTTCAGAGCTTTGTATGATTGCTGCTGGCAAAGGTAAGTCCAGGCTGATTCTATATTAGGGACTTTTCCTGAGTTGATAGCCTCAGCATACGCTTTGCAGATTTCAACAAGCATAGGTCCGGTCAGGTTTTTCCCGTTGAGAGTCTTGGGCTTGATTTTCTTGAAAATCTTTTTTCGTACATTTTTCATTTGTTCAACGAACTCAGCTCTGAAGAAATCTTCCTCCATTTCGTCGAGTTTTTGAAGATCCTTCTCGTTTTCGACTGGTCGGATCATCGTTGCGCAGTCTCTTTCGCGGAAGAAGTGCTTTAACATCCGTCTAATTCTGTTCTTTGATTCCACGTTATCCGACACGCCCTTTTGCGCAGCAAGAGCGTTTTCGAGGTACTCCTTTGGAGAGATTGGGTTATTCGAGCCGTCGACAAGTCTCAGCGCAAAATCGCGAATAATCCACAAAAATGAAGGGAAGTACTGCGAGACGTCCTCGTTCTCAGAAGGGTTTGCACCAGACGCTTTGAATTGTATGTCTTTGGCGAGATTAACAATTAACGAGAGATTATTCAGCGCATTTTCGTCGATGCTGCCGACACTGTTGTAGATGAAGAACGAGCTCAACAGCAGCGCGAAAAGGAATATCTTGGTGTCATGGTTCTGATGCTCGTCGATGCCTCCGAACCCTTCAGTATCGATGAGCAGCACTGACATATCTTCTTCCTCAGGGTTCTCTGCCTTGAGTATCTTGCTCCATAACCAAAGCCCCTATATTGCACAGAAAGGTTATACACATAAGCAATGGAATTTTTTTCGTTACCTTAGTGCAAGGGTTAATGGTCGGCCCGACTGAAAAGCCGCTCTTCTTTTGATTTAAGAGGACGCGATTAATGAAGAAGCTCTTGCCAGTTCGGTACTTTCCGACGACAGTGATAACTCCGATCTTCGTTTCGGTGAGAGAATTAAGAAATTTTTCTGCTTCTTCGGTGAGAACGTAGCCTTTGCGCTCTTGGAAAGTGACGAAAGGAATAGCTTTGCCTTGAGATGATTCCATTAACTGTGCTAGTTAAGTGGTGTTGTTGTGTTTGAGGGAATGAAAGAGATGATTAAACAATTGCTTGTTTAAATTTTTTGTTTGAATTCAATTTTTAGCTGTTTGAATTGTTAAATTATCATAAAATTCAATTTTTAAATTTCTTAACTGAATTAATGAGAAAGAGATGTGATTAACATGAAGATCCACATGTGTAAATTAATGTGCTGATGTTTTATTATAAAAGTATACCCTGCAATCCTCTTTTCATTCGATAAGGATGGGGTTGATTCAGGCCAAAGGACTTGACTAAATATTCCTATCATTGAAATTCTTGCTCATTGAAATCCTCTTTGCATTCCAGCACTTCTTCTCTCTCATTGTGGTACGACTGTATTTCAGACCCCAGTATTTTATGTTACAAGGTTAGAGTTTCTCCTTTTTTGTTTTTTACTGCAACAGCCTAAGTGCGAAATTTGTAAAGTTAGAGTTATTAAGTATGTTTCTCGAACAGATACAGTGAGAATTTGATGCGTGTTAATTTAAACCTGACGCTCAAGAATTGAAAAAGCCCTACCAAACAGTGTGAATTTTGTTAAATGAGTAGATCAATAATTGAACCAATATAATGATCCTCACGTTTCCCATCCGTTTATCTTGCTTCACAAACTAAAATTATTTCCTTAAAGATTCAACAAAGAAGCTTTAGTTGTAGGGAGTTTGACCAAGCATATAACATAGCAATAAGTATTTGATAACAGAGAAATGAACTGCTAACCTAACCAAATATCTTAACCCCAGAACTTCTCAAATGAATATTTCAGTAGAGGTTTTTGAAAATGGATTTTCTTGTCTTTGGACACCGCCAAGATATGATTCGACACCAGCGAATTGAGAATATGCGTCTTTTCGAAATCTCCCAGTGTGATATTTTCAAATTTCGCAATCTTTTTCAACAATTCTCTGAATTCTTTCTGAAACTCCTGCACATTCAACGCTCGCATCAGGTCCTGCACTCCTCCCTCAATACCTTCAGTTATGAACTCTAACACATACAAAATTAACTCAAATATTCTCAAATTTCATTATTACCATCCATTGTCTTGTCAGAATACATGAAGCTTTCAAGGTCCCTCAGATTCGAGCTGAAATACTTATAAAACTTATGAAACTCTTCTCGGAGGTGTTTGGTATCTCCAGGAATTTTTTGTTGGAAAAACTCTTGATTGTTCATGATATACTCCATAAATTCTTGTTCACTCAGCTCGTCTATATGCATATATTCCATCCTTGACCTCATTCCAGACAGCCCTCGCATCTTGGAATATACCATGTAATCACTAGTGATAAAAATTGGTTGCGCGATCCTATTATCCGCCCAAGACATCGCGTTCACAGAGAGTACGTTCAACTTCAAGGCATTCCAAAGCTCATTCTCCCTGAAAAATACATGCGCATCATCCATCACAACAATGGGCTTTCGATCGGCCAGCTTAATGAGGCAGTCGTTAAGGACTCCCCAAGTGTCCGAGTAATCATGGAATCCAGGTCCTTAAGGAATAAGTTCATAAATTTTCAAAGAGATTGATTATACCTGCGCCGATGTAATCGATGATGTCTGCGATATGGTGGTAATCTAGATGCTCGGAATCCATGCCAATTTTTCTTAGACTGATATATACAACCGGTCTTTTATGAGCATAATATTGGTAAGTCAAGTATTTTTTCAGGCAGTAAGTCTTCCCGACACCTTGGGACCCTTCGACCAGGAGTATTCTATCACGAGGGATATCGTTAATAGCTTCGAATAGCTTAGAACGGTCGATTTCTGGGAGAAACGGGGTAATCTCTTCAGGAGCTGAGAGGAGTTTTCTGATGACCAGTTTCCTTCGCCAGGTTGGGTTGTGAGCGATAAAGAAGTACAAACCACCGACAGGAAGCAGTAATTTAACAAGAGAGTCTAGGATCATTTATTGGGAGTGTTTCTCTGTAAGGTATCGGTATTAACAGAAGAAAGGGCTTTGTTTTGTTAAGATTTAGATAGATAGAATATCGACACTAACAGGAAAGATAAATTAAAATTAGAACTTTAATTTCTGGTAATCAAAACGAGAGAGACTGGTAACATAATGTGCGAACAATATGACAGTGCGATTGTTGGGGTTAAATGAAATTTGATAATCTGAGTTTAGTAGCTCTTGACTTTTTCTAAAATTTAATGGTAAGATTTTCTACCCTTCACGAAATCAAGGCATAATCTTCTCAATAAGAGTAGCATATTAGAAGAACGTTGAGTCGTTATTATAAGTGCGCTGTCAATGAGAAAATGAAGGTCAGAGATATTTCATAGCTCAGAATGGTAAATATCGCGATAATTTCAGCCTCAACATCTCATTTTAATCCTCAGACTATTGAAGAATTGATTTAAGGAGGGTTAGATGATTTAATGGCGGCGAAACTAGATTGAAAAAGGCTGAAATTTGCTGAAGAAATGGTTTACATAAATTCAGAAGAGATGAATTTCGACATAGCTAGATTATCAAATTCCAGAAAGAAAGAAAAAAATCAATAATGATACATTCTAAGTTGGATGTATACGTACTATGCAACCTGTCTGGCGAATTAAATCCTTTGATTATATATCACAATAAAGTATTGGTAAACATTCGTTCAACGGATAATTTATCGAAAATTTTGTGATGTTTTATGAAATATTTCATTCAAACTTTGGTCTTGAGACAGCCGTTCATCAAGAAACATTTTTTTCCCTTTAGTAGCTGTTTGCTTCCTTGCTTCTAATATTATCCATCTCTCATTTTTTACTCAAAAACTCTGTGTAAGCAATCATTTTAATAAATTAACAGAGCAAAAAAAACGCAACGGGAATACCACATTAGAGTATGAAAGTCGGAGATCTCCTAAAAGCCGTTAAAAAAGAGTCCAGCCTTTCAGACTTTTCGCTGCCAAAAGAACTCCCTATCACAGGGACCTCACAAAGACCGATATCCGTTAAAAGCACAAGAGCTCCCCCAGTATTTTTAGCAAAAAGAGTTAACGATGAGGATTTACAGGACGAGAAAGAAGAAAAACCCAGCTCTCCACAAATCCTCATGCAGATTTTAGAAGAACCTCCAGAAACTGTTACCAAAGCTTCTCCTGGCAAATCTCAATCGCACATAGAGATTGAACATGAGGAAGAAGAAGCAAACACCGTGGAAAAGGGAAAAAATATATTTGAGCTCGAAATGTTGCATTCTACGAAATACCAGGAGCATTCTAAAGGCCCTGTCTTTGAAAATGGCAAAGTTGTTAAGCATTCAATTGTTGGCTCCGTTGAAGGATTTGAAAGGCAGCTACGAAAAGGTCAGAAAGCAGCTAGACAAGGCCAAGATAGCGAAACATCATTTGTTAGCAATGCTGAGTCAGGCATTATATCAACGAAGAACACTCGCTTGAGCATGGCAGTTGGTAGTTTGCCAGATAGTTCTCTTCCGGGCTTATTCGGTGGCAGCACAAATCCTACAAAAAAATTCTTTGAAAGCAAAAAGAGGGAGTTTAGAAAGATTCCAAAGGTACCTAAGCAAGAGCTAATGCTGCAAATCGATGAGTTTAAACAACGGCAGGAAAAGTTTTATGAAGATATCGCAAGGTCTGTGCGGACGATGAAAACCGCGGACCAACTTTACCTTACTAAAGATGAGCGATGCTTAAGAAAATTTGATAAGACACTGGATCAGTGGGGAAAAGTGGTCGATCAGACGAGTTCTCGATTGAAACGACCTTCTTCGCAGTCAATAATATCACGAGGTGCGGAGCAGCGGCCCAAAAAGGAGCAGGCTGATGTATTGGAGATGATTAAGTCGGATGAGGAGCGCTTTGGTGGAAACCTATGGAAAATGACGTTGAGGCATGATACTGAAGGCGCTGATAGGTTCGCTACTGAGGAAGAGTATTATCATAGTAGACCGGTAACAGGAGCAACGACAGTGCGAGAGAGGCCGATGACTGGTGTTGAAGTGGTTCGACGTCCGGGAACAGTAACGTCACAGGGAGGTGATACTTGGAGGACCTCGTTTTTCCGTACAGGAACAAACGCGGCAACGGACCGGTCTTTAAGGGCGTATCTGCAAGAAAAATTGAAAAAAGGCCAATCGAGATTAGAAGTTGTCAAGGCAGGCGGAGATGGCATTGAGCAGCTACAGGTATTGCTTGGTTGATTTTTGTGTGGTTCTAATGAGTTATGCTAGCTTTATGGAGAAAACGTGCTGAATTCTGAGATAAAGGCGGTGTTCAAGAATAATGAGAGATCTGAATACTTCCCTGTTATTTTGAACAAAAACAAAGGTATCAATTCTCTTGTGATATTAATTAATATTGTATAATCCAGGTGGCGAGGAACACCAGAACAAAGTTATTGTCGAGAATTATGATAAGAGATTTTTGTACAATAATGGATTTAATGCGCTCTCTCATTTTAAGTTCCCTTAGCTTCAGGCTTTTTAGTAGCAGTTTTTAAAATAGTTCATTTTCAGGATGTATCTACGCTCATTTTTGTGTGATCTTGGAAGGTCATCTCGATAATAAAGGGCTATTATTTACTAAATTAAATGGAACTTTTGAAATCTTGTTTTGCTCTTAAAACTCCAATAATTTTTTCTTGACTCACTTACATCTTAAAATATCTCAATAAAGGTCCACAAGGTAACTTGTATACTAGAATGAAATTCAGAAAATTATCTTTTCTTAACTTGATAAAGATAGAAGACCCTTCTCTCATTATTGCAGTACATTACAATATTTGAAGGCTTAGTTCAACCTGACTTATTCTTCATGAATCATTATTATATCTGAATCTCCTTCAGTCCAATTTAAATGCTTCTTATGCCCAAGAACCCTTTTGAGAGCAGGCTCTAGTGCATTGTAGATGGCCACAACATTTAAAATTGATTATTTCAAATTCTTTCAAAGATATATGCATTTTCAAACCAAATTTATTCTCTCTAGCAATAAGTCATCAGACTTCAATGCATAACTTATGACAAAAATGTCTATTTTAATGACTCTGTTACCTACCTTCGATTTCATTGTCATACACATTGCTTTATTCCAAAGAAAACATAAAACACCTGTACCTGACTTTTTGACGATTTAAGAATTCCCGATACAATCTATTATTTCATAAAACCTTTGCTTTCATTCACTAAAATTACCGGTAGCCATTTTCGACTTCAGGCTGTGACAACTCTTCATTCTATCGGTATTGTGGAGATTTGCAGTTGCATTCATCAGCCATGCACATCTTTTTAGGGACTACCGTACAAGACGGGTTCAGATGGTGTACATTTCAGAGAATCGCATGCAATTTGCGTTGGTACAAAAAATATTCAAGCTATAAGGCAGTCAATCTCGTTTGGAGAGGCCATAATGCCTTTCCTAATCGTTGAATCTTACAGAGCTTGGTTGGAACTGTAGAATCAAGGCGTTTGAGAGAGTTTCACAGGCTTTGTAATTCCAAATTGATTTTCTTGAAATCAAAAGAATTATTATTAAAGAGAATTAACTATTGATTAAATTGAAATTTCATTGAAAACATTGATTAGCATTAGTTTCTATTCCTACTGGTAGATACTAGTAGCTCTTTAGCAGGAAGTTTTAGAGCAATTTAATCGACAAATTTACTACATAGCTCAAGAATGGAAGTATTAGAGTGTATTGAGAATATAGTTTATTTAGTAAATCCAGGTGTTTAGTAATCTACCAACTATTTGCTATGTGTATCCAGGCATTTCAGAAGAAGAGGAATAGTAAATGAGGCTTGCCAGGCTGCTTTGTTCGAGTAAATTTTGAAGTAATTACCTTCAGGCCAGATGTTCCTCTCTTAGTTTCATCTGAGCCATCAATCATCTTTGAGTAAATGAATCCGAAGTTGTGAAAAATTTTATGTTTAACTTCCCATTTGTTCCCACGTAGTCAAAATCACAAAAACTAACGATGCGGTCGTCAATCACTCAAGAAAAACATTGAATTGAGACAATTTTCACATTTATTCACCAAGTTGATGCAAGGAAAATATGGAAGAGCCCTAGGTAATTTACTTTAGCACGCTTAGACATAACATAGCTAAGACTTTTGCGATTTCTTGCTCGCTTCATGAAAATACTTAGAATAATGAAAAGAAACTCCTAGAAAAGGCTGCCTGTAGTCGTTTTGCAGTGGTATCATGCTATGATAACATTTATCCTTCCTCAACTGTAATTGTGGTATTATTAACAATAAACCGATTCCCGCAAAACAAACTGATATACATCAACGGAGAATTTAACTGTTGAGATTTTACAATAATATTACCGCTAAATAACTTCCAAAAATTTATTTTTCAGATATGGGGGACCATTTTATTCAAACTAGCCCAAGGATGTCAAAGTCAAGGCTAACGCCGAATCATAAACAAAATTTCAAGTCATTTTTCATCTCGCGGCAAAAAGATGAGCCTGCCGCTGAACTTCAGAACGCAATCCAGAATTCTTTAAGTCTCGTACATCGAAGGCAGGGTGTTCGAAACAGCGTTCAGCCCTTCAGAGACGCAACGAATCTTTTTGTCAATTCTGCACATCGGACTGCTTTAAAAGCCGATCACATGGATTCTTTATTCGAAACGCCGGCTGACAGCATTTCTAATGCAATCGCCTCGAAACCGTCTGCCCGCTTCTCAGAAATCGAACGGACGGGACTGGTTTCACCTAGCAGAGAGAAAGAAGTGAAATTTTTGAAAAAAACCGACGCTGAAAATTCAACTATCAGAAATCTGAATTTCCCTGATTCGCAGAGTTCCATCCAAAACAGCGGCAATTATATGCAGAAAATTCATTTTCTTGAGGCTGAGAATGAAAGACTTTCGAAAAGGGCAGCTGAAGCTTCCCAAAAATATGAGAATTTAGAAAAACAACATAGAGACTTGAAACGAGAGTATGACGAAAAGGTAAAAAGCCGCCGAGCTCATCGTTTAATGCAATTGTAATAGTTTCGTACCTATCAATACACAGCTGCAGAGCAATACGAGAATGAAATCAGCAGGTTAAGGAAAGAGCTCATAGAATCTCAAGCAGAAACGAGGAAGCTGGTGGTTGAAAAAAGATCGATTCAAGAAAAGTATTAAGATAATGCACGCCTTCTAATCACACTCACAACAAATTTTCAACAGAATGGAAAGCAGAATATTGGTACTAGAAAAGGAAAAGCAGCAATTAACAAATCGTTTGAGCAGTTTATTGATGATAACTGAGCATACCATCCCAACCGCGCGAACACCAGGGACTCTCAAGAGCCTTCCTGATTGCATGCTAGATCAGCTGCTTGAAGACAAACAGACTTATGAAGAGAAATATAAAGAGCTTGCGAGATCTTATAACAGATTATTAGAGCATCACAAGTTCCTCTCCCAGAGTTTTCCACATGCAGCTATTGATTTATCCTCACCAAAGGCAAAGGTCAATGACTATGAAACGAACATTAGACAAAGCGCGGAAAGGCGCTCAAAGAGAAAAATAGCAAGGTCTTCATCGTGTGAAACCTCACCTATCGAGCCTTGGCAAGTATATTCAATTCCAAAGTCATTGGAAAGTTTGCCGTCAGGAGCAAGAGAACATAGAAAGAAGCATTATTCGAACTCTATGCATGTAAGTCAAATCAAATTAAGAATGAAGTGTAAAGTTCATCTTGATAGGATGAAGGCTGGCAAAAAATTCTCAAGGCGAATGAATCGCAAAGAGTCTCAAAAAGGCCGAGTTCACAGCTAAAGAAAAAGATTTCTAAGAAGCTGATTAGTCAGCAGAAGAAAACAATTTCTGAAAGGCAGAGTATGTTGGGAAGTAATAAGGATAATAGTATGATCAAACAGAATCGATTAAGTGCTTCAAAAACTGCTGTCTCCCATAAGAAAGGAAGCTCCGTTGATGCAACATTTGTCAAGGGAGTTTTGAGGCCAAAGAGCGCAGTAATTCTATCAATTTGGAGTTTATTTTTTCTCAAGATTGAATTTAGGTGAAATTCTTAAACACAAGCCAGAAGATGTAAGAGAAGGCAAGTGCAATAGACACAAAACTCAATACCAAAAGTTTAAAATTTTATATACAATATGAAATTGCAAAAACTGTCTTAAATTACAAGTGTGTTTGATTAATATATAGGACTATATCTGATAATTCATAAAAGACATTACCTGATAACGATAATATTTTGATTGCTAATCTCGAACAGGACTCTTGTTTAAGCTCAAGTGAGCTATCCAAAGTTTAATTTCCGAAATAATGGGAGAAAAGCAAATAAAACTCAAATGAGGCAGCTAAACATTGTGCTCTTTAACATTATACTCACATATGTATTTGAGATTAGATTGGCTACAATCAGCTGTGTGGGATGGAATCAAATGGAAATCTACTATGATGAAAAATGAACAATAAAAACAACATTTTCACAGAAATAACATCTAGTAGTAGTAATTTGCATATATTGATCTTGAATTTATCTGTTCGCACTCAAGCAATTATTATTAATCCACTAAAATAGTTTTTACTCTCATGCTGTTCGCTCTCTTTTTCCCTTCTGAATCTGTATTTTACATTTAGAAACGAAAGACTTAGCATCATAAACACCAAAGCAGCTCACATTATGGTTGATTTTCCAAGGAACCTCTTAGATACTCGCTAAAATATATGATTATCGCCTATTTGCTGTGATTAGTTTCTTTCATTCAATCAACGCATCATATGTCACACGTCAAAACTACCCAAATTCTCTCTTTTGCAAAAAATGAAAATTGCGTTGGTGATTGTGCGTGTGTTGTAAATCCAAAATCTAATTTTCCGATTTTCAAAGCTCTTTGGATCTCAGCATAAAAGAAATTTGCGCCCTTCTTACCTATTAAGTTTATGGAGACCGAATTTGTTCGTCTTCAGGTGCGTTCAAACATTCAAGTGGGAAAATTTAGTTTTGATGATGATGATATTGTGCTTATTTAATCATTTTCAAGACTCTGTGAGGTCGCTTCCTTCCTTTTTACCAATGAAGCTCATCCAAAACGCTTAGTGCTGGAGATAAAGGAAGGAAATGATATAAAATGTTCAAAACTATGCAAAATATCGGTTGTCATTCATTAATTTGTCACCTCAAATTGCCCTCCCAAGTGACCATTCTACTCATATAAAGGAAGAGAAAACCGTATCCCGTTGCCCAAGATCACAGCCCTTCATCATCATCACTCAATATCAGAATTCTTTTTATAAAATTCAGTTTTAATTTGGAGACATCAGGTGGTCTCCGCTTAAAAAAGGAAAAAAACGGACAGACTTATAGTTTTTCTTTGTCTAAAATGCAATATTTTTAGAACATTAAATTATACGTTGATTTTTTATTAACTCTTGATTTAAATATCAAAAGAACTGGGATTTCATGCCTCGACTTTTATAATTAGGATTTGTTGCACCTGATTCAGAACCTCTCACTATTCCTCCAAATATATTTTGAAGCCAGCTCAGGAAGCAACATTGTATCTTTTACTGGGTTTTTTCCTTTATTAACAATTTGTGTGATGAGCAACCAAGCTTTTAATATATTTACAGCATAAATTGCTTCTGAATTTTATTCGATAATTAATAAAAAGCTCATAACATACTAAGTGAAATCATCAATGACATCGGCTCTTGGAAACAATTGGCAGACTCTGAATACATGTGTGGAGAGCAAAGAGAGTTACGCCAGACTTTCTGAGAAGATATTAGATGACCATTTTGAGGAAGACAGATTCGAAAAGCTCACAGAGCTTACAACTTTTATTGATAACGTGATCACGGATCAGAAAGCTCCATTAGATAAGAAATTTTTAGCTCTATCTTTGTTGAAAGAGGCCTCAAAGAGACCGAGTAAAAGATTTGGCACCGCTATAGTGAAACAGAAAAGCTTACTCCAAGAATTGTATAAACTTGGCATGACATATACCAAGCCAGAGTCTTCAGCGAGTGGTTTACCTGATACACTGGAGGCGAAATATGTATTGCTTATTGTCGAGTCGATTTGCTTCTGGAAAACTAAGTTTGGCATTGGAGAATCGAATACTGCGGAAGCGTTCAGACGTCTTGAGGCAAAGTTAGCCAAAGCCGTTGAGCTTCCACCGAGATTGTTATTTTATCCCAGTGAAGAGATACCAGGTAAACTGGAGAGAGCTGGAATTCAAGAGAAGAAGAATCAGGGCAAGTTAAAATTGCAGATTCCTGAAGATATAGGAGTAAAAGTTAGGGTGAAAGCGAGTGAGGATGATAGTACAGCTGGAGTTACTGATGAAAACACACGAGGCACGTGTACAAGAGGAAAAGCAAAACAGGATGCGGATGAAGATGACGAAAACATGCGGCAAAAACACGTGAAGCGAAAGGAAAATTTTAAAAAATTGAAGGATGAGTTAAACGCCTATCGAGAGGCGAAATCTTCTAAAGCCAGCACATTTGTTAATTATCCAGAGGACCTCAGTGATTTTATTTGGAAAGCGAAAGAATCAATATTAGGACTTAACATTGTTAAGATCAGCTTGAAATGCAAAAGGTTAACAGATGAGTATACAAATATGACCAAGGCAGAGCAGAAAATCATTCAGGAAGCCAAGAGTGAAAATGAAAAGCATCTTGAATTTGAAAATTACCTTCAAAATGACGCACCCAATGACAGAAAGAAAAAGGTTATTGAAAAAGTAGCGACTTTCTTCGAAATAAAGATAAATTCTCCAGCTAAGAAGGAAACCGTCTCAGAATCTGATTCTGATCACATATCTTCGCTAGAAGATTTTGACAAAGCAAAACCTGGATCAAGCAGTAAACAAGTCAGTGCACGAATCCAGATCAACCAATCTGCGCCTGAAACCAGGAAGGGGTCATTCCATGATTATTTTCAACTTGATAAGGCCTCACAGCAAAGCCCAGGAAATGTGCCTCAGAACCCAAACGCACAAAGAAATCAACATACAGGCAGTGAAACCCATGTAATTCGCCATGCTCAGTATTTGAGCAATGCAAGTTCGCCAAATCAACCTAGAATGAATTATATGGGCAACAGATACCAGGGAAGTGACACTGAATTGATTGCTTCATCAATAAAACGTGGTGGCCAAGGTAGCGACTGCGAATCTACTTCTTCATATGTGCAGAGATCGTTTAATAGAACAGCACAAACAGTTATCTCATATAATCCAGAAGCGAGCGCGCAGGCAATACAAAGACTCGTGAGAAGAGATAAAACGGTGTTTACTGATCTACAAAAAATTCAAAACGATATAGTCTCGTCGCTGCAGCAGAGACAGAAACCGGTGCCGTGGAAAGCGTTTGATCAATTAGATAAAATTCGACAAGAGTATGAAGCTCAACCTCAAATTAAGCATTCAAACTCGATTCAGCCACAAGTCAATGTTTATCACACTAGGACGAACCAAAAGCCAAAAACAATACAATCTGAAAGAATGAAAGCGCATAATTACGAGGAATCATCTGATGTGCAAAGTCCGAGCTCTGGGTTCGGGCTCCACCAGGCCCAGAAATTCCAGTTCAACTCGCCTTCGACGATACATCGAGGAAGTTTGCAGTACGAAGATAGTGGAATTGAATCCGATCTCGCGAATCACTTAGGCATAACGCAGAATACGAGACAAACGACGAGTGGCCGTAAACCTCAACTATTCGCTTTCACAGGAAGCCATATCAGACAAAGCGATCCATATCAAATTAAGAAAGATCACCAGGCTAATCTAATGAGCAATGATAAGCAAGCCAACGCAGACGACAATATTTCAGACGAAAACGTGAGGTCTGACAATCAATCAGATCAAAACGAATCTAAAGAAATTAATCTCACAGGCAATAGAGTCCAGAAATCTCATAAAGAAATGTATTATAAAAGTATCGATGGGAATCAAGATAAGCAAATAGAGAAAGTGACCTCCCCGAAATCAGTGGCTTTTAAAAATGTAAATGACCATGAAAAGCCACATAGATCAACGACGCATGGAAAATCAGCAAAGTCTGGCGAGTCTCGCCTTAGCAAGGATCCTAAATACCCTCCTGCTCAGGGCCGGACGACTGTTTCGCCGTTGATGCCAAACTCAAAAGCAAAAGGCATCGGTGGCGTCAGAACAGTTAAAGATTCAACATGGTTTAACGAGCTTGTTGAAAACCTCTCTCTGTCCTCAAACCCCAAGGCTCTCGAACAATTTTGCCTTGTCGCCTGCAAAGGAAAAGGCTGCGTTTTTGATAACGATTACTTAAACGTAAATTCAAAATACACTATATTAGAAGACTCTGACCAAGGCTACAAAGCCCTCAAAATCACCTTGCTTTTTGGTAACAAAACCAACTCAACGTTCAATTATTTCACTATTACCTTCGTCAAACACCCGAGCATTAATTTCATCAGTCTCCCAGACAAAACTGCCTCGAGTATAGCCCCTGGCAAGCAGATCAAGGTCGAATTCATCGTGAATATCTCAAGAGCGCCTTTCACGCATCTGCAGATTAAATGTGGGGCGAAGCTAACTAATTCTGAAGAGACCCAAGAGCTCAATTTCAAATTTGTGCTCCCAGTGACTTATAACATGTTCATGAGCTTCCAGACTCAGATAACGAATCAAGACTTCCTGGCGAGCTGGAAAGTCCCAACAAGAGTCATTCTTAAAGGCGAGCCAAGGATCCTCACGAACCCTTTGATTAAGAAAGCAGAAGACTTCAGCAGTGTTTTGGGCTATTTGCTTGTGTTCCCAGGCGTTATCGATGAAAGCGGGGAGCCCAAAGCTTACGCGCTGATGGGAGTGTTTGAACTTGAGAGGAAGAATGTTGAGTACCTCGTCAAGATCAGCTATATTCCAACAACGAAGATTGTTGTGTTTGAGGTCGCTTGTACTGAGAAAAACGCATTGGAAGGAGAGTTTATATTGCAGACGCTCGAATTTTTGTTCTCTGAGCCTCAAGATAAATGATTGCTTTGATTATGGAGAGAAAACTCTTTTTGATTGTTTATTGCTGAACCTCAAGTTTTAGATTTCGTTTATTACCCGACAGTTTGTTTTTTGCTCTTATAGTTAACAAAATTGTGTTTTAAATCAAAGATCAAGGCTAGCAGAACGCCTTTCAGATTAATATTAATAAAAAGTTCCATAGCCTGTATGAATATTGCTATTCAGAAATATGACATCATTATGATCATATTTTGAGAATCTTGATCTGATAGATTGAATCAATGTGATAACTTTTCTTCATCTCATTTCATTGAAGAACACTGTATTTTATAGTAAGCTAGTGAAGTTTGCATTTTTTGGTCTGGATTTCACTTATCTTTCAAATCTGCAGGAATAGATTTAAATAAATTTAGCACACTCCAATGCAAGAAGCCATATCCAGCAATCAAGGTCAAACTTCCAAAGTCCTTAATATCAAAGCGTCTTTCTTTCTAAATGAATTCGAGTGGCTGTACGTCTACCAAGATCTCGCTAACATTCAAGACATTGCCATGATTTCCAGAGACAAAGTATTCGCCAACAACCTTTTCAAGAAGTTAGATATGATTATCTCTCGAAACCCAAAACAGATGCCGCTCGCCTTCACCATCACCCAGAGGCTGTTTAAATCGTATCTTGCGTCTACTCAGGAAGCACTGAACGGCATCGATCCTGAACAATTGCAGATCATTGAGCAAGGAAAGCTGTTGGAGTTCATTCGAGCGATTAACCAATTGACTGATATGAACAAGAAATTCTCATCAAACAAAAGCGTCAGCGCTGTGCTTTCAAACATGCGAATTAGAGAAGGAGACCTCTTGGCAGAGGTCCGTCACGCTGCAACCCATAAATTTCTACCGAATCCGCACTTAACGAATCTATGCTATAATGAACTTTGGAAATACCTTCGTTCGCAATATTGGATAGCCACCTACGAGTCTTATAAGAAGATTCTTGAAGAGAACAGCGCGGAATTTCTCCGGTTTTGTCGCAATATGGACAAATGTTTGAAAATCCAAGCCAGTAATAGTCTCGAGGGCAATCTCTCAGCAGCGATCATCCCAAAGAGCAGAGGGAATAGACCTAAGCGTGGCAATGGAGAACAGAAAAGCCAATTTCGCAAGGCAGAGGCTTTCAAAGAAAAAAACCTGAACCATGTGTCTTCCATATTAACGAAGTATATCAGCAAATATTTCTCTGAGCAACCTGATAAAAAGAAAGAAACGAGCAAGGAAAAGCCTCAGAAACAAGAAAAGGGATCTGAAGATGAGGAAGACGAGGAGGTGAAACAGGGCAATCGAGAACTCGCAGATGATATCAATTTTTTGAAAAAAAGACTGAAGAAGCAGGAGTTTTTCGAAAAAGTCTATCGATGCCCTCCGCTTCATTATAAACTGCAGTTGATCCACACTTTTCGAGAGCAAAGCGATGAGTTTAAAGCCTTGGATAATATATTTGGAGAGCTAGTTGAAACTGTAGGGAAAGGTGTGATTAGAAGTTTCGCAAAGAGACAGAATCAGAAAAAAGAAGAAAAAGAAACGCAAGCTGAGCCTAACAATGAGAAATTTTTGGAGTTTTTAGCCCAGAGATTGTCTGAAAAGCCTGAAAGTGAAATAGAGCAGCAGAATAAGCCCATAAAGAAGTTCAAAAAAGTAGATAATCCACAGTCTTTGCTCCCAGCTGAAATTCTAACTCGTCAACTGATGACTTCCGACCTGTAAGTTTCTATTGTTTTTTTCTTGAGAATATTAGAGATAGTGAATGAATTTTGTTTATAAATTTGTAGTGAAATCTGCTTATTGAATCAAACAGTTGTCCCGAAACTTAAAAAAAAAATCGCCTTGTGATTTCAAAAGCGATCTCAAGACTATCTTCTCAAGACGACCATATTATCCTCTGATAGAATATGTTAGAAATTGTCTTGATAGCGTGATCTGAACGTGCATATCTAGATTAGTAGTGAAAAAAAAAAATTACAATAAATAGCATTGGTCTATACAATCATAGTACTAACATTTAATATGAAAATTCTCGTTAAGAAGGGTGTGATTCGTATTCAAAAGTACAAAGGAAAATTTTATTTTAGGTAATGATATTGAAATTGATGATCTTTTGTGTTTGCTTTATTTATTGTTTGCTAGCACTGCGCTTTTGGATCCTTTTTTCAGTCTCAGTAAGCTGGATCAAATGCATCATATCGTTCGCCAAATAGCTCTTATGATATCCTCTCTTCCTTTCGTACCTGGGAGCAGTTCCATCAGAATCCCCAGGTTTAATCGGTAGATAACTTATAAAATTCTTGCCCCTCAGCCTTTCCTCTACAGCTAGAGCTTCGTCCATTTTATTTTTCCATTGCTGGTGTTTCGAATCGAGTTTTTCAGCGGGCTTTTTTTCAGCCTCAGAAAAAAACAGCACTGATCTATTTCGTTTCTTTGCCGCATTTGCAGTGATGTTCACCTTATCTCCCTTCTCTGCCTCGCCTTTAATCAACGTAGTAACTTCGCTCGATTCTATAAGAAAAGCATTACATTATTTAACTGCGAGTAAACGGTTTTTTACTTAATTCTAAAGCCCTCATATCATCCTCGCTATAGCCCGAATCACTCATGCCTCCAAATACAAGCATTTGATCCTGGAATATTGCAGCGCTATGAGCATATCGGCCGCCTTGAATATTCGCTCCATAGGTACTCACGGCGAGCCAGCACAAAGTTTCCAGGTTTAATACCATCAAATCGTTGTATGTATAAGTGCTTTTCAAAGCGTACATGGTGTCATTGCGTCCACCGTAAATCACGAGCATATTTTCAGGAGGGTAGTGAACCATCGTATGAGAATACCTCGGCGCAGGAGGTTGACCTCTGGTTTGAGGATAGATGAAGCTGAGTCCGCCTTTCTCGTATCTCAGCACTTTGAGAGTGCTGACTGGTTCGCCCTTTGGATTCTTGCCTCCAAATACATAAAAGCCTTCGATTTGAAGCTAAATGAAAGAAATAAGAGACTGCATTGGATGAATTTTGCTACTTTTCGATTATTGGCTTCAAGACTTTCTTTACTGTCAAAGACGCTACACATCGTGTGATATGCAATCCCATTTTTCGCGGCGGCTTTGTAATCTTCGGTTAAAGGGAGCTTTTTCCAAGTGTTATATCCTATTTGCAAACAGAATAAAATCAGTAAAAAATTCAAATGATCAAATTTACTTAGATGATATGCCCAGACGTCGTCCAGATAGCGATTATACTGATCGATGCCACCGTACACTATCATCGCTTGTTCGTAGATACAAGCTGCATGTGCTTTGCGTGGTTCAATTAACGTCCCTTGTGCTGGTACTAGTTTCCAAACGCTTTTCTGAGGGTCAAATTTAAAAATCTCATTTGATAAGCAAGGCCTGTTTTGGTAGAAAGATTTCTCAAGCTGCCCACCAAAGATAAAGATTTGAGAATTATACTCCACCGCAGTATGATATGCCCTCCCTTCCTTCGGCACATCTCCTGTAACGGTGAGTCTTTTCCAAATGCCTTTTCTTGCGCGATAAACCATCATTTCACTCGATATCCCGTTTGCTCTTCCTCCATAAAGATAGATAATTGAACCTACCGTTGTTAGTGTCGCTCCTTCTCGGCAATGAGGCTTCAAGGATTCAGAAGACTCATTATCGTTATGATACCAATAGAATTTCAGATTATTCATGGCACAGTTCTGATGTATCAGTTTCGTAGGATTAATTGCTCTCGTCTTTTCAAACCGACTCGCAGAATCATCTGTTGATAGGGTGTTACATTGATCCCCGTGCTTTGGAGAGATAAAGCTGTTCTCTGAATCTTGAAAATGATTGGAAATCTTCCTCGCTCCTGCGTGAGACAGCGAGGTCTCAGAAGCATCAGTATCGAACAATGAAGGAGGGAAATTGAATGAGCGGCCAAACCCCTCCGGAGTCAGTAGTCCTGCGATATGTTTCCTCTGAAATTCAGCCAAATCTTTAGTACTGAGATTCTCGTAGGATAAGCTATTTAAACTCGATTTGGACTCTCCAAAGATTCTTTTCGATCTAAAAAGAGTATTGGTTGGGGTCGTCTCATCGGCCCATAGGATCGAGCCAAGTTGTTGCTTTGAAGAAAAGTCGTTTGATTTGTTCACAGGCCGCAGAAGCATTGTTTTTGATTGAATACGGCTGATATGAGGAGCTATCGGCGGTTGATGAAGGTTTTCTTTTAGTTCGAGCAGTTTCTTTCGATTCTGGTGAATTTCTGGCAGTTCTACAGAATTTTGTCTGAGCTGCCTTTCGAAGTGAGGTGATCGGAAGAACCCTTCCAAGGTCTTCGAAGGAGGGGATATTAAGACCAAGGTAGATGGCGAAATCGTTTTCTTTTGAAGTTGGTGCGAGATTTCCATGAAAACAAGTGAGTTCTAATTTATTCTTAGGATAAATGCTTTAACTTCGATAAACAAAAATTTAAATTAACAAAAATCCATAAAGACAAACACAATTTCATTCTGTGTGAGTAAATTAAGATGGCATTGGACTAGGACTCAATAGTGATTTGAGCTAAGGCCATCTCTTCAATTAATGGAGGGAAATGAATAGAATAACTGTCAATTTATTGCTTGTAATGCAAAAAATTCAAATTCGGTTGCAAGTTAAATTTCAGAATTTCAACACTTCCTGAAACAATTTAAACGCTAATAATTTTAAATAGTTCTCAAAATTTCTCTGTATTATCTAATCAATAAACGAGTGGCTCTTTAATTAAATTAATCGCAACGTCAAGTCTTAATGTATTCTCTTCAGCTTTTTCGAATGTATATTGCAACCCGTTGCCACTTTGCTTGGAGATAAAATTCTTTAAGGATGGCCTCACTCACGTTGAAAAACGAAGAATGAGAACGGATTGGAACATTTTTAGTGCCCGTCCTCCATACATGCAATCTTCAACAGCCGATCTTGATCTTGAGGTGGTGCCACTTTAATTTACTTCTGTCTGAATTTTTTGTTCAACAAAAATTGGCTCCATGACTCGAAGAGCTGAAGTCAAGAGAAAGAACTTTTGCTTACTTAACATTTTAAGTAGAGTACTTTGGAATTAAAGATTGAAAGAGACAGAACTGAATAAGAATCATGAATAATAAATATGAAAGTACGCCCTAATCTTAATACTTTTGCTTTTCTTAAGATCTGAATTAGCTACAATGTAAAGTGTAGAACCTTAATAATTCAATTGTTTTCTTCCCTATAGCCTTTTAGGGCCCACGAAAGTTGACTAATCTAGCAATTTGACACAGGTCTTTCCGACTACTTCAAACTCTTGAAGAACTTCTTTAGTCGAAAAAATATTTAACTCTTTCAAATTCAAATTTGATGAGGTTTTTACTCGTATATTTTACTCGTAAAAACTTTCTTATAAATCAAATTTATTTGAGAAGTTGTTGGAGCCAAAAGTAGAATACACATATATTATTAGAAATCTTTGAGTGTATCGCTCGTTTTATGGTTTTCAATAGTTAGAATGATAATTATTTAAGAATATTTCTCATTAGATGCAGGACAACAAAAGCCTATTGCCAAGCGTGGGCACATTCTCTGCTCATCGTCATGTAAGGTCATTTTAATTCTAAATAACATCGAAAATTCATATCGCTGATGGAAAACAGAGAGCAGTTAACAATACATTAGAAAGAAACACTTTGTATTATTTGGAAATGCTTAATGTGCAGTAGCAAATATGAATATACTCTCAGCTTATACATATTAAATAGATGCTTCCTATCACTTACTTCAATTCTCAGCACCAATAAATCATCCAATCCGACCATAACAGCAAGCAGTTTCGCAATTTATTTATTAGTGTAACCTCCTACTGGGCACACCAAACAAATAGATAAGGAAAAAAAAACCGTAAAACATAAGTAAACGCAACATTTGAAAGTATCACATCCTTCGAAGCCACTTAGTTGTTTAAGTTCTTTGGGGTCGCAGTAGGGTCCCACCCCTCTTGATTCAAGAACCACAATATTTTTATATCATAGCTGTTCTTTAACAGCTGAAACGTGTACTTTAGCTCTCCTTTCTTAGTTTGGACTTTTCTGTTGTACTCAGAGCTGTCAACGATTTTCGCCACATGTTGCCAAGCGTGCAAATTGTACATCAACTCCGTCGACAAAAGTGAATAAGATCCAATAATCACAGCAATGATCGCGAAGATCAGCAGTACGATCGCTGCTATAGTATAACTGGTTGTTTTTCCACAGCTCACAGTCGCACATAAGAAAGCATTTACTCCCATATTAATCCCAAAAACTGCCATAAACAACGCGGCGAGCATTAACAATTCAGCCAGAGACATACAGCAGCAGTTGAGGGTGGCAATTCGTGTTGTAAAGCTCTTATTTTTTTCTCTAAAGACCCTTGCGAGGTGAATTAAGACACTATTAATATATTGATGCTCGTCTTTTAGGATTTGAGGCCATTTTGCCAAGTTTTCCTTTCCAAGGATGAATTTGCCTTTATCGTAATCGAATTCAACCTTGATTTCGCCAGCGTTTTTTGTTGTTGGAGATAGAACTTCTCGAGAGATGTCGTGCACTGGGATGGCTTGGGATTCTTCCTCGTATCTGGCGTCTTGGTCCAAGTTAAACTGATGTACGACCACAAGGTGTTCTTCACGACCAGCTATCATCTGCGTAGGGGTACCGTTCATAGCTCGGTTATCTTTCTTCTTTCCTCAAGTAATTCGTATTTTTAAGGTAAATTTTTTATGAATCTGGTGGAATGGAATTAAATAAAACAAGGCTATCCTAATAAAACGAGCTCTTGCTGTTCTCATAAGATCGTTGAGCAGAGGATCCAACGATAGAGAAAAATAATGCTTAAAATCTTTTGTTGAATAGTGGATGGATTGATCAAAACAATTAATTCGAAAATTGAATAAAACCATTCGTTTCATCAAAGCTTCTGGCTGAAGTGAGGGCTTATTATTGTTCACCATATCTTCCGGTCAATTAACACAGCAATTTTATACTCATCATAGTTGTTTCCAAGGAAGCCTTGTCGCAGTTCCTAAAATTTTATTTGCTCTTAATCAAATGCATCAATAAAAAAATGAGCTACAGGTATAGCAGTCCTGTTCCAAAGCGTTCTACTGACAATCACTATCATCATATCCAATCAAGCCCATATGTAACTTAGCTTTCATTCCTCATGCGCCTGATTTGATCATTTTGCAATAACGAAGAGAAATGAAAAAGATTATTCTTTCTTAAATGGTGAGTGTCAATCTTTCATCTCTTTGGCGATCATATCTGCTTGCTAAATCTAGATGCCGAAACGAACATCTCACAGAATATCAGCTATCTTCGATCTCCTGAGGGCCATCATGGATTAGGAAGATCTGCCTCGGAACATCGCCGAGCTCCTTATAGTTATTCTCCAGAAAAAAGAAGCATTTACCAAAGCCTCGGTAATTTTTTCGCGACGCAGTCCATTTTATTCTAATCAAACTCCATCAGTCCAAGAGCGCTTAAGGAACTCACTCAAAGATTCTGATTATTACACTCAAAGGTCTCCTAACCCTCACGATAGAGTAATCATAAGCTAATATGATGTGATAATTATCTAACCCCCTTTTTAGTACTATGACCCTAGATATCATCGGCAAAGAGGTGCAGGGTCTCTTGGTAGTTCCCAGCTCCCACCAATCTATCAGCAAGAAATCTATAATGCCTCCAGCGTCTCTCGTAACTTTGCAAAAGAGCCGCGATATTACGAAAACAAACATCCTCCTAAAGAGAGTCCCAAAAAGGAGCCTGTTGAGGAGAAGCTTCCATCTCCAGAAAAAAGCCCTATTGAAAGCAGAAATCATAGCGTGGTTCTCCCGCTAGATACGTTACTTAATCTTGAGAAAGCAGGGCCCGAGGCTGGTATCAAAGGAAGCGAATCTGAGGAGGAAGCAGCTCGAAACTTTGATTTAAAACTCTCACTCGAGCGTCAAAATTTGATGCTTGAGAAACTTGCAAAGCGCCTCGAAGGCGTTGAAAAAAAACGTAACCGTCAGAGACCCATGCGAGAGTCCCAACGAGACCATCAACCTTACCCTTATTATGGAGCTCCTTTTATGCATACTCAAACAAGACGCTCGGCTTCAACTCGAAGGAGAGAAATTGATAAAAGATTAGCGGATTTGGAGAAAGAAATTGAAATGAAAAACCTTATAAAGCAACAGCAGAAGAAGATAGCTGACTTAGAGCTGGCGAGATTGATGCGTGAGGAAAAGGAGCCAGATAATGACATAAAAGTGTTAAAGACCTTGAAAGAGCAGTGGGAGACACAGCAAAGGAATATGATGCAAATGTTTTTCTTAATGAGCTTGGCAAAGAATAATAATAATCCATTTTTGATGCATGCAGCCTTTGTAGGGTAACGTTTTAATATTTTTCCAGCGCGTAATTTCATATTCCAGACTTCAACAAGGGAACGGTAGCAATACGACTGGAAGTACACCATTTCCATACCCTTTTCCTATGATAAATGGACAAATGATGCCACTTATGGGATCTCCTTATAAACCATATCAAATGCCTTCTGGAAATCCTACTACAAAAGTAGATGCGGGCACTTAAGTCTGGAAAACGACTCATAATATGCGATCTTATGTACTGAGTTGTAATAATGACATAATAAACTTTTAATAATCTGCTAAATCTGCTATTCATACTCTTTTTTATTCAGTTTCGGCATTTATTCATGGTTGATTTTATCCATTTAAGCTTTGTATTAATTTCTGTACCAGACGGGATTGCTATCGAGATTTATATATACGCTAACTAGTGTATAATAAGTAAAACGAGGGGAACTTAGGTTTGATTTCTCGGTTGAGATCTATCATTAAGTTTCAATCGAGCAACTTTTATTTGATATATGTGTGTATAGGAACTTAAGGAAATTTTTTTTTGAAAAACGGATAAGAGAAATCTGGCGTTTAAACAAGCTGATAAGTTTTTTGAAAAATTGGCGATGTGCTGGAAGAAAGATCTATTATTAGCTCTGTCGTTTGAGACAATTTTCATTCCTTTTGCTGTTGCTACAAACTTATACTTTAAGCGAATTCAGCAACTCAGCTTGAATTTCACGGCGTAGAGCTTCACACATGGTCTAAACGCGGAAGTTACTTGTTATTTGGTCAAAAAAATGCGTTCAATCTTATTTTCTTAGCCAAATGTCTCGACAAAGCTTGCGCGAGCTTTCAATGAGCGTTTTTAGATTTTTCAAAGGTCTGCTAGAACCAACTGATCCGAGAGGTATTTCTCGCCTCTAATTTGTAATGCAATTCCTATAGTGCTCGAGGACCTTCGACCGAACTCAAATATAAATAAATGCTCTCTTGTGACTTAATACCCAGGCAAATTTGTCTTGATCAATAAACATCTCACTCTCGGCTAAAGATCTTTGATAAAAAATTATTCCGTTTATAAGCTTTTTATTAATTCCAAATAACTTTCTGCAATCGTTTCTGGATTTTAAATGCAAAACAAAATTCAAATACGAGAACAAAAAATATGTTGTTTTTGGTTCCAAACAGATAGAGTCTCGTTCTCCATCAAAAAATCGCTGCAAGTAGCTGTGCCCGCTTCGTAATACTATGAGTATTCTCTATTCTACATAATTTGAGAATAAATTAAGACTTTCGAAGACTGGATATGAATTTTAACTTTTTAAATTTTGTTTAAATGCATTCTGACGGTCAACGCTAAATGAACATCGGAACTCCAGTGAAAACAGTAGCTCAGCACCGTCTCGGTCTGAGCAGTCAAGACTCCTTCTCAGAGGGCTCAAGTGCCAGGCTCCAAAGAAAGGGAAGTTTTCGAGAGTTTTTTCCAAATTTCAAGAGACTCCGCCAAATCACTCTAGTCAATCCCTCTCCACCCAAAGCAAGCTCTCCGCGTATCAAAAAAATCATTGAGAAGCATCCTCGCTGTGAGAAGGCCTATTCAAAATTCAAAAGTACTCAAAAATTGCTCTACCTGCTACTTGAAGACCATACTTCCTCATTATGGGCAAAGATCTTGTTTGTTATCTTGACTTTTGCGATATTATTTACGACAATGAATGCTATTATGACCAGTGCCATTGGGACAACCGACGCCACGCAATGGGTTGAATTCGCCATTTCGATATTATTTGTGATTGAATACCTGTTGCGAGTAATATCCGCAACAGCGTTTGGAGATAAGTTCTTTAAAGTGATGTGCGGGCTATTTCCACTCATTGACCTCTTAGGGCTGATCCCTTTCTTCTTGGAATTCGGTTTTGCGTATGACGATGAAACACTTACAACCGTAAGATTGCTCAAAGTTATCCGAGTTCTCAAGCTTGGCAGGTATATAAAGGGTTCGCATGTATTTTACTTGGGAATAAAGGCAAGTCTCAAAAATTTTGGATTTCTAACGCTGTTAATCGCAGTTGTTAATATCGTTGGCGCAACGGCGATTTACTACGCAGAGTGCCAGCCCCTTCATCTTGACACAGAACCAAATCCTCGTGAGAGGATAACGACTCTCTCAGAAGCCATGTGGTACGTAATGGTCACGCTGGCCACTGTCGGATACGGCGATTATATCCCTCAAACTATCCTCGGGAAAATACTCGCGTCGGGTCTTGCTATTGCAGGAATGCTTATATTTTCGCTCCCGATCGCTATTCTGGGAAATAACTTCCAAAATACCTATACTCAACACGCCGAAAACGAGAGAGTGCAAAAATACAAGGAGCTCAAATTTGAGGACGATCAGAAGCATGTGACTGACTCGCAGAAAGAAGTGTTTTTCATGAATGAGAGAATAAGATCAATCGAAGAAACAAACAAAAAGATTATCACGATGCTCACTGAAAGTGAGGTGTTATATAAGCGAGTCGCGAAAGATCTTAAACATCTCTATGAGTCAGTCTATGCCGATGAAGATACCATGGCGAAGAAGGCGATGCAAATGAAGAAGGAGGACTCCCCCAGCAACGTAGGTACGCCGCTGCTTGGATCTTCGAAAATTGAAACGAGGATTAAATTATATGAGAAGTTGAACCGAGCCAAGCAAAAAATTAATGTCGCAACATTATTTAAAAAAGTGCAAACGCGGAAACCCACCGGGCCTGATGATACACTCAACACGTCCAAGGATCTCCAAGAAGGAGAGAATATCCCCACGTTAGCTCTCGTGCGCTCATCGCTTTCTAAGCCCAAAAAAACCATAGTTCCAGCTGAAGGACTCGCGACAAGGTCCAAAACGAGAGTGCCTACGAATAAATTGGACTTGAATAACTCAGATATCGTCCTTGAAAGTGAAGGAGTAGAGATGTCAGGTAACGTGCCGAGCATGGAACAGTTGATCAAACTGAAAACAGGAGACACTTTCCACACTCACATTTTTGATAAAATGAAATCAGAAATTAACCTTCAGCGTGATAGCAGGAGAAGAAACCGAGCGATTATAAAATCCCATAGTGTAAGCAATCAGAACGCGTTTTTGTCATACTATGTCCAAAATCTCAATTTCATTCCTCTGGATATTCTAGAAGAGCTCCTTGCTAGCGATAGCGACGAAGAAAACGACGATCAAACCGAGAACTCTCCCAACCATTTCTCTAAGAGATTAAAAGCTAATCACCGCAGAAGAAACTCGGTGTCTGGAGAAACCAAAGTCAAGCCAGACTTGAGTCAAGGCGGAATAATGAGGCAAAGGAGGAAGAGGAAGAAGACGAGGGTAATAGATTTGACGAAGAAAGGAAAGTTCGTTCCTAAAGATTATGATACGAGGATATGGGAGCTGACTGGTAAGATTCTTGATAGAATGGGAGAGAAGGTGAAAATTGGGGATTCTGTTCCGAATATTGAGCCAGGGGATCAATTGAATGAAATTTCAGAGATTGATAAGGCGATACAGGCGGCACAAAATGAATTGAAACGACTGCAGGAGCTCAAGAAAAAGAAAACTCAACCTCCTGTTGGAGACATTCCACTTTCTCCGTTAAGAAATGACGAGGGTAGGGGCAAAACGTTCTTTTTAAAACCGATTGATGTTTCTATGGAGCTCAATAGAAGTTTAGAAGGTGCTATGCCTTTGCTTGGGGAGAATAGTAGGGCTGATATTGGCAGCATACAAGTATTGAGTCAGCGAATGGATGTAATAGAAGAAGAGAATTCTCTGAACACTGAGTTTATGCCTAATTCAAGGCGGAAAGGGATACAAAATGGAGAGAGTACTCCTCCCAAACGGTCAAGATGGAAATTTATTGCAGATTCCGCAAAGTAAGAAAGTTTTTTGATCACGAAATTACCAATTTTATTTTCTTTTTGTGTATATAGCATTATTTATGCAAATGTGATGCGCTCAAAATATTTTTTTGAAGAAACATTGTGATAAATGTTTGCCTATTATATTCATATGAAACATGAGGTTTTGACAAGTTTTGCATTTTTCGTGTAATTCATTCACTGAAGTGAATCAAATAGTTTTGATTTGAATGATATTTGTATTATTTGAAATGTCAATATAGAAATGCTAAGAATGATGTCTTTTCTACATATGTTTTAATAAAAGCTTAAATTTTTGCGAATCAAAGGTAATACTATTCGTATGATGATGAAGAGAGAGAAAGTTTCGTTGTTGGAAGCTATTTACATTTTGTTTCGTTTCAATAACATTGGAATTTGTAATAGAGAGGCAAGGTTTCAGATGATGTATGATACGGAGCCGCATTTTCCCAATTTTTGGAACTCAAGTTGCCCTGACCGCAATAGAGAGAACAAGAAATTGTGCAATCCAAATAATCCAACGACAATGAGTGCAATCAATCTCAAGGTGAGTTTTAACTCAGCTTTACTTTTCGTCATTTGTTCAATATATTTTGAAAATCGTTTAATGGAACAGCAAAGAGTGAGATAGGTGCGTCCAAAATTATGTTAATTCTAGTTTTCAGTTGGTGGCTTCTTAGTGAACAAGTTGCAGATTTCATTCACTTAAATTTTTTCTTCTGTTGATAATGTGTATTTCAAGAGAAAGGAGATGAAATTTCAATTCGAATTAAACTTTTTAGCTAGAACACTTTTTAATATGAAGATAGCTAGCTACACTCAATTTAATTGTAACTTTTCTGCTTCTAGAAACTAATAATGTTGAGTGCGTGGCGATATTTTGCTTAGGATCCAAAGATCGATGTGGTGATTATGTTGGCCGTGAGCGTTGGGATAGAGATAATGATAATTGTGATCAAGAGCAAGAGACAGCAACAGCAGTACACTCTTTTTCTGTAAACTGGTCCGACGTATTGTTCCTATTCGAAATTTTCATTTATTTTGGAAGAAGCATTGTTAGTTATTTACCCACATCTTGAAAGGATTCAGACTGAACTGGATTCTTCCAATTGGTGGTGGCAAGTAAGGATTCTGGTTAGGGTCACTCCTACCATGTCCGACCTTATTCATGTTGGCCCTAAGAGAGAAAATTTCAGTCTACTATCAAACAATGAGGTATTTTACATGTCAATAGGGATCATCTCGAATGAAACAGTGACATAGCCAGCCTTCTCCAGTTGGCCCTGGTTGTCATCCTTTTTCTTCTTCCAGAGCGGAATCTTGATCTTATCATCTTTCTTCTTCTCACCAGTCATCTAAAAAGCGAGAGAGGTTAGCACAGCTTACTCACACAATGGGATTTACTTTAACGGGCTGGTCGTACATAAAGGCTTCATTAGCCAAATCCGAATAGTCGAGAGTTCCTTCGGCAATGAAGTCATTTGCTGAGATCACATCCTTATCCCAGGCTTGAAGCGAGATTCTATTTGACTTTGATGGGAGCTTAACGTTAAACAGAAGTCTCCAATTGAATGAAGCCTTTCCGTTTTGACTTCTCCAATGAGTGTCAGTCTCAAGTTTTGTTCCATCTATATCACGAAATTAGATACCAGCTTCATGTGGAAAAAGTACCATCAAGCTTCGCGGTGAAGTACAAATCGACACAGCCTGAGGCATCAACGAGAGGGATTTCTTCAGCGTCCCAAACGATTAGTCTGATCTCGAAGTCCTAAGGAAAATAGCAGTTTAATCATCAAATTGCTACTTGTCTATCTTACTTTTGGTGGCTTTGGTGTCAAGTCCCATTTCTTTCTGAGAGTGTTCTCCTCTCTTGGGAAGATTTCCATGAAGAATCGCACAGAACCTTGCGGAATGCGAGAGGTAGGGTGGAAGATCTCGTGAGTTTCAACAGGAACTTCGGTGAGTTTTCTGAACTTCTTCGAGAACCATCTGTTTTCGATATCGATGGTAGTCTCACCAATCAAATCATCTCTATCGAGGTCGTCATGGTCCATGACTTGAATTCTGAGGAGGCCAGCTCCAGGAAGAACTGCAGGGAACTCGTAGCATTTCAGGAACTTGGGATTCGGCTCATCTTTTAAGTAATGGGCCTTCTCGTTGTATTTAGTTTTTCCCATCTCTAGCACGAGATAAGGGTCAGAGTTCGAGTTTTCATCCTTATCAGCGAGGCCAATGGCATCAATCATGTAAAGTCTCACTGTGCAGTTAGAAATCTTCAAGAAATCGACATCAGGGAAAGCAAGCGGTCCGGCTTCAGGCAGCGCAATTTCACTTTTGGTTACTTTTATTTTGTTGAGAGCAGATTTATCAACTTCTTGCTTTTCTTTTTCAGTCAAGACGGTAATCATGGCCTTGAAAATTCCAACAGTCTCTGACTCATTAACCTTGTATTCATCGCCGGTTTTCTTTCCGAAGACTTTCGAAAAGATGCTCTCGTCATCAACAGCAGAACCTCTCTTGATTGGAATTTCATCGAAAGGTGTACTGTCCAGATACTCTGTTTTTTCCAATGGTGTGTCGAGAACCATTCTGTAGTGTTTCTCCTTTCGGTCCTTAGCATCGTAGCCAAGTTCAATGTATTTTCTACAAAGAAGACTATTAAGTGGGGATTGGCAAAGGCAAATTACTCAAGATCAGGTCTGTTCTTTTCAACTTCATAGCCTTTGATTGGGTTACCTTCGTATTTTGGTTTGATGACGACGATCTCGGGTGGAAGCAAGCAACTTCCTTTAGGGGAAATCTTCAATTTATCCTTGGCTTCGCCTTTATCGACTTTAATTTCGATTTCCTTCGATTCCAATTTCTTCTTGTCACCCAAGAGAGCGGCTTCTTCTGCTTCTTCGTCTTCAAGATCTTCTTCCACCACTTGTCCGCTAGCTTTCTCCAAAGGACCGGCTTCTTCTTTCAATTTTTTCTCAACTCGCCCTCGGGTTACCTCCAAGAACGGTCTCAGATTGATCGAGAATGTTCCAAGCAATGGCTGGGCCAAACCTTGCAAGTAGAAATCATGCACACGGCACTTTATAAAAATAAGATTGATATTGAGGAAGAGTAGCTTACACTCAAGGACGGGCAGAAGTAAGGGTCGACTGGCAATTCAATCTCCTGGCTATGGTGGTTTAATGTTTTAATAACCAATAACAGCGATGCAGTTTACTTGATAACGGTAAGGATGTTGGCGTTTGGACCCAATTCTTTTGCCATCGTTTGAGGGATCTTCTGGAGATCAGGCATCACTTGTCTCTGTCTGTAAGAGCGCACTGAGTTCACATCGAATTTAATGAAAGGCTTCTTGACTGGGAAGACTCCCAAAGATTTCAGGCCTCGGACTCCCAAGACTTTCATGTTGAGGTAGTATTTCTCCAACTTTGGTTCAATGTTATTGTATGGGAGAACCTGAAGGTTATCAGGAAAGACGTTCAAGGAGATCATGAGCTTTCCGAAGTATTGGTCGAGGGTACCTATTTATTATGAGATTAACAACGGAAGCGATGTGATAGATGCGTTACCGTATTTGAGTGGGTACCATTTTGGAGGGTTTGGAGCATTGAGGTTGAAGCAGCTCTTGTCAACGTGGACGACAGTGCTACCAAGATAATCCTTTTTATTGTCAGCATCCCAATCCCAAATTGTGCAAAGGAAAGGCGGACATTCCTCAATTTCATCAAACTCGGCGTTAAATTGCATCACGAAGTTCCATATCTAGGGATTTCAAACTTAGCTCAGGATGAAAGCATTGTGAGTTACTGGGTTAAGAGTCTGCACGATATGCTGAGAAGTGAAAATAAATCCATTGAAATAGATTTCGCAAATTGGATCTGAGCTTCCGGTTGGATCGGCAGGGATCAATTCTTGAGCCTACAGGTATAAAGTTAATTCTTCAATCGCCTAATAGCGTTACCTGATAAAGGTTGACGATGATCTTCCATTTTTTCATATTTTTCTTCTTTTCAACCTGTCTGTCCCAGTTTCCAATGGAAAAGTTTGGTTGCTCTGCCATACTGCGAATCCATACTCTCATCTAATAATTCATTAGATATTTGATCATAATAGTGAGTAGATTACTTTCACAACACCAGCAAGGTTATCTTTGATGTTTGGAGAAACAGATTTATCTATTTTGAAGTAAAGGGTTTCTGGCTTGCAGTCTTGCTCCAAGTAGCGAACAGCAGGAAGTCTTGCATAGCTGAAATGGGAATCGCTTCCGTTTTTGATCCAGACAATGACATCAGGTAACTAGCAAAGTTGAAGGGAGAGGAAATGGCAAAAAAATCTTACATGATGCATATTTGGGTGTGGGAGATCGATTTGAATTGGACGGAGAGTCTCGTACCATTCAACCATTCTTCCTTTAGGCACGTTCTATCACATTGCTTGAGTTCCAGTGCCAATTAAAATGAATTTACCTTCATCTTGGACTCAGTGATCATATGCGCCCACTTGATGAATAAACCGTAGTCTTTGCCATTTTCTGGGAGATTCATTGCCCAGTAAGCTTCAGCTCTGAGTTCGTATTTCGGGGGAACTTCTTTATTGAGTCTCTCGATCGTTTTATTGTCTCCGAAATCGACCATTTTGGCAATTGCGTCCTTCTTCGGCTCAAGGGTGATTTTGCATTGAAGTCTGCCGCACCAGTCAGAAGCTAAGGATTTATTTTCAACTTCCATTGAAGAAATGAATGGAATTTACCCAACTCTGGGACAGTGTTCATGATATCTCGGAACTTGCCGCCGGATTTATGAGGAGGACCATAGAGATTTATCCAAGTGAATTCGGCAAAGTTTCCAGTCTTGATTTTGTCTATCTTGATGTGGCAACTGCCGATAAGTTCATTGGCTTGTAGGTCATCATAGTCATAGACCTCCAAGGTAACTGTGTTTGTAACAGCTGGCAGAGCAACTGGAATCTAGATGATGGTAATAGATTGTTAAAAAAAGCCAATATAATTCTGTATTACGAGGATAGTCTGATTCCAAATCGGATCATAGGTATCCTTGCAATGTTTGGTCTTGAACTCAACCAACCCGAATTTGACTTTAACGAAAGGGTCTACTTTTCCAAATTTATCCATTTTTTTAATATTTTGAGCTCTGGTGAGGACTATCGTCATTTGATTCATCTCCATGTTCAAGAAAGGTGGCAATAGCACCTTGCTTGGGTCAAATCCGCTTCCAAGTTCCTCGGCTTTCAATGCAACCTAAAAGTAAAATATCTCTGAGTGATAGTGCAAACATAGGATGGCTTACAGCAGGGTCACCTTGAGTGACAACAGAAACAGAGTACTTGATAAATCCGAGAATCTTTTCGAAATCCTTTTCAACATTCGCCAGAGCAGCCCATTTATGGAAATAAGTGTGTTTCGCATGACCATAGATAGATGTCAAATCAATTTCGATTTGCCCTATAGTCGGGTTAAGTTTAGAATTCGAGAGTATTATCTACCCAGTTTCGCATCCGCACCGAATCTTTTATGATTGCAAACTGTAATTTTGACTTTCTCGTGCTCAAGTGAATGAGTGTTCTAAGTAATTACAAGAGGTTATCGATAATTGTAACAGATTCTGAGTGTATTTACTTCGACGTAATTCTCAAAGAAGAAATGGTCTCCCCAATTCGTGGCTCCCGTTCCGAGTCCTTTCTTCACTTCTGAATGTCTGCTTTGTCCGAAGACTTCAACTTTGATAATGGCATCAATAGTGGAACTAAGGAAATCTAGTTAAGCAATCAAAAAAATGAGGTGTTACTCTTCCTCTGCAGGATTGAGAAGCCCTCTTGTCTCTTCAATAAAGACCTTTGTGGGTTAAATATTAGCATAAAGTCTCGAATTTCTCTTACATGAACCATATATGTTCCGGCCTTCATCGTTTCGAACTTAGACTCTTCCTCAACAGCCTGCGATTGCTTCTCTGGATTGTCAAGATCCTTTTTCTTGGAGTCAGCCATCTGAAATCTTATTCTTTCAAAGGTATTTTAATGGAATTATATAAAATAGATGTGTGCGTGAGTTGCCTTGAATCTCGCGTTATGAAAACGTTTAATGAATTAACGGGTAAAAGAGTTAATTCAGAAGGAAAACTATTTGGAAATTTCAATTAAAAATCATAGACCCACCTATTCGTTAAAAGACGTTTTGAGAGCTTAGAAACTCTCCCTGCTGAAATTTTATCATTTTCCATGATAAAACAAAACAGTTTCCGCAAAGTTTTTTCACCAGAAATGCATTCTCAACTGCTTCTGCAGGAAACTTCTGGTATGAGGATCCCACTTCAATCATATTGTATCCAATGCAGATGATTTTTCTTCTTTTTTTTTTGAACCTGAGCTGGATCTAGGTAGAGAAGACAAATAACAGTCCTTATTATGTTGTTAACAGCTTATAATGGAGTAATTTAAGTAAAGAGCGCTTCTATCCTAGTGTTGTGACTTTAAAAAGGAAATCCTTGAAAATTGATTTATCAGATTGCGTTAAAGAGAAATTTAAAATGATTGTTGTTACAATTCCAGGAATGTTGATCTGTCCAAAGATGAAATTTACCTATCCTCGTGAGATTTCAATGAGAGCCACAAATGCCCTCTTATCTGTACATTTTTTTTTTTTAACCATAATCTACTAAATCTTTGAATATGTCCGAAATATTAATGAATTTCAAAAGACTGCTTGTTAAGTTGAGGTAAAACAGAAATTTGGTTCAGGCCACCTGATAAATCATTTCAATGAGCAAAAATCTTTAACAACTTTGTAGCAATGAAAACCTTCTGTTGGAAATCAGTTAGTGAATGACATACCGAACAGGAATATACATTCTATAATAAAAATCCATTCAATTCTATAGCACATGAAACAAAATTAATCATTCTGTTGTATACAATAAGGTAGTGACATGATACATTCTATCTAACTCATACAAAAACCAACGAGAAAATATTTCATGGAATTGATATTAACGATTCTATCTCAAGCGCAAATTTAATCTGCTCCACTCTCAGCGGCTTTGTCAAAATCCTTTCGAACCTGTAACTTTTCAGTTTATCAGTGTTTTCAAATTCTTCATCACAAATCGCAATTAATCTCAACCCTAACTCATTGAAATTTTCCACGGCAAATAAATCCTGCAATTTTTCCAGAGCAGAACAAAATTCAAGGTGATCGCAGTCAAATACCACATATTTCAGCATCAAATCTTTTCGCTGGCAATACTGAAAGATCTCGTCTGCTGAATCTACAGCGACGAACTCCAGCTCATCATAATTTTGCAACAATCTTCCCAAAATTCGAATAGAATGGCTGTCATGGCTCAGCAGCAGAACTTTTTTCTTTCCCAATTCTGGTCTTGATCCTCCTACTTCGCTTATGGAAACTGGATAACTGGACGCTGGCTTAAAGATCTTGCTAATACAAGCTTCTAGTTCCACAAGAGACACAGGCTTTCGGTAAAAGGCTATCGCACGGATGTCGCCTTCTCGGTTTAAGCAAAGGTCTTGCTCTTGCTTCGAGCAATTGCCTGAAATTATCACTATCGGAGTCTCCATTCCATCTTTGCGATTCGCTTCAAAGTCTCTGATAGCTCTGCATGCAGTAAAACCGTCCATTATTGGCATCTGAAGATCCATTGTGATCAATGAAAAGTGTCCACTAGGATGAGATTCATAGATTTTGATGGCCTCTTGTCCGTCAAATGCTGTGGAAATGGACTGAAAGCCGAATTTTTTGAAAAATCCTCTTAGTACTTCGACGTTGTAAGAACTGTCATCAACTATCAGCACGTTTGCTCGGGATGGAAAGGAAGCAGCTGCGGATATGCGCGAAATTGGTGCATTCACGTTTTGTAAAGAAGATATTGGTGTCGGGATGGAAGTGATACGTCGGCTTGGGAGAAGTATGCAAGTTCTGGTGCCTGTGCCAAGCTCACTATCTATTGAAATGCGTCCACCCATCAGATTGACTAGTTCATGGGCGATGAAGAGTCCAAGTCCCACTCCTCCATGCTTGCGCGTGATTGAAGCATCCTCCATTCTGAATGGTCTAAACAGGTTTTGGAGGGTAGATGAAGACATACCACTACCAGAATCTAAGCACTCGAGTTTCAAAAACCCGCAATCCGGCATTTCTCCTAAGCTCGGTTTGTGGAGATAACCTGCTGTCAAAGGGAGCTTCATTTTTCTTCGTTGACTGTTTCTCTCTGGAGTTATAGGAAAATAAAAACTCTTTACAGAGCTCCTGTTGAGCTCAGACATGGATTTTATACGAGAATCCTTCTTCTTAGGACTTCGCGCAACTATATTTTCATTGAACTGTGCAAGATCCTCAACGGGTTCTTCTTCTTCGTCATCATCATTATCTTCCCTATGCTGCTTGTTTGTAGGAATTTCCATCTCTTCCTTTTCCAAAAGTTCTCTAAGTTCTGGACTAGGCTTTGCTTTTTGCAATTCAAGTAATGAAGAGCTCGGTTTCATTAGTGTCTCTTCAACTCGCTCGAGTTCATCATCATCCTTTCTTTCTTCGAATCCTCTCCTATCTGGTAACCTGCTCTCAGCTTCAGAACTCGGGATCCATGAGAAATGTACTTTCAAAAAGCCTTTCGAGGTAAATTTTGTTGAGTTTCCAATTACATTGAAGCAAATTTGCAAAAATCTGTGTTTATCCAATTCAATGACTTTCGGCATCTCTTTGTCGATTGAAATACTCGCTGTCAGCTTTTTCGAAATAATATTAGGAGCTATTGCGGATTTCAGATTTTTCACGACCGAAAATATTTGCGTCGGTTGTTTGTTCATCTCAAGTTGATGAGATATGATTTTCCCAGCATCAAGTACATTATTAACAAGAGAGAGTAATAACTGACAGGAGTTGCGAGATGCTTCTAGCATTTTGACTGATTTTGGATGAGTTGCCTCCATGATTAATAGCTCCAGGTTCCCAAGAATAACATTCAAGGGGTTTCGAAACTCATGAGAGAAAGAGTTTATAGAGCTATCTCTCGCTGCTATAGCCAGACCGAGCTCTGATGTTATTTGAATAATTTTTTCGTCTTGCTGCTGTAGTCTTTGAACGAGCTTTTGATAGTTAGTACTAATGGTGTTAAATTCATTTTCAGCGGTAGTTTTTAATCTCACGAGAACTTCAATTCTTTCTTTCGCAATTAGCAAAGAGAACAGGAAGCAAGCTGCCCATATAGCAAATTCCTTGTTGTTGGTATTACATGAGGCTTCTTCTGCTTCATTCGTGGTTACGTTGAGAAGATCGAAAGCCTGATAAAGAAAAAAGGCGAGCCCAGGCGCAACGGCTGAAAATATCAGCAAGGGAGTTGAAATTGAATATATCGAAGCGTAAACTTGACTGAGAATGCATAGGAGAAGCAATAGGTTTTGGTGGATGGCATCTGGGGAAGATCGGATAGTGAAAAGGAGAGCGCCTCCAAAATGTAACCAGTGGTGGAGATTGATCGATTTCAATTGATTGACGCATGCTAGCAGCAAAAATATTGCTGCAAGCGTAAGGCTTGATACTTTAGTTAAGAGTCCGTTATAGAGAGGCAGAGTATAATAGAATATCAGTGTGATAATGAGGATTAGGATTTTATGAGGTACATTTTGAAAATGCATGGGGACTTTGGTATCATCTTTGGAAAAATTCATTGATACTATAACAATGAGACAATATTCAATCTAAAATTTATTTTCTCTCAAATTGACCGATTTTAATCGAAGTTTATTGAATAATTTTGGATGACATCTTGTTTGGCGGTAGAATAAATTCTATCACAGAAATTTTAATCACGACTCTCGAAAATCCGAAATTCCTATGGTTATCAGACGGTCATTTCAAGAAATTCCCATTATCAATGTGAAATTGAAAACTATATCATTAGGCTGTGCAATAAATGAGTTGGTATTGATAGGAAGCTCATGTTTTGCTATCGCAATTTTTATTTTTCTATTTCAACTGTTGGCCTTATTGACAATAAAACAATTGAAATAAGTTTAAGCGAAGTTTATGGAGGCACATTCTAGCTTTTGATCTGTCAAAACTCAGAAATTCCAACTCTTTGCATTCAGATTGATCTACTCAATCATAATGAGAATTTCAAAGTTTTCTCTCAAATTGTTCTTAGCCAAATAAACAGGGTTTTTTAAAGTTAATAATCAGAAAGCTGGGCAGTGCTAAAGAAAACTTATTGAACAAGACATTTTAACGATATTAGCTGCATTCGATTTGGCAAAGAGTATGATATTCAGTGTTTCCACTCTAGGCTTGATAGAAATTCTTCGAACATTTACTCGAGCAAAACATCACAAATTTTAATCTACTTCAACCCGGTCAACAATAACTGTGAAAATACTTACCTTTTCATCTCGTGAATCGTCATTTTCCAATGTGAATTGATGAGAAAATGTGCTTTTTGATAAAAAAGAGGAATCTGCGGTCAAATTGGTGCATAGTTGGGTGTTGAACTTTTTTTTGAATACTACTAGCTTCTCCTTCTGAATTTCACAGTTGAAACTTTCTCTACCAGCCTAAAATTAATACGAACTTGTGAATTCGCAATCAAAAGCTTTTTTTTTGTTCTAACTCATTGATTCTGAAAGTCTTTAAAAAAGGAATTGTCACGATAAGTTCAAGTACTAGTAGTATCAATTAACGTATTTGCATCAACATTATTGCTCTTCAGATGGATTGATATACTGCTGGACTTTAATAAAATTGGTTCTTCTGACGATTGAGCCATTACAAAAAAAATTCAGCATATTTCCTCTTTGTTTGTTTCATTAGCTAGTCAGGATGGTCGCAGAATTATCCCATAGATTATCGGTATATATTACTCTGATTAAAGGAGGTACATTGAATTGCCTGTCAGTTTAAATAAAATTTAATTTTTTTGCTCGCTACGCGGTTTACCGCCTTAAAATATCCGAATTAGCTTCTTTAATGAAGCACTTTCTTTTCGAAATTGATAATAGAATTTCTTCAACCTCAACAAAATGAAAGTAAATTCCATTTCAACCCTGGTCAACTCTTGTAGAGACCATACTACTATCAAATTTGAAAAACCCTACAGAAAGGCTATTTTAATCCTGTTCAAGTCAAGGTCTTGAACTTCTGTAACCACTGCAAGTTTTGAGTGCCAATGAGAAATATTGGCTCTGCAGTAGATAGGAAATAAAAAATTTGGGCTTGTGAGTTAATAGCATAGTCAGAAACATTATCAATAATAAACCTGAATTAAAAAAAAAAATTGAGAAAGCAAACAGTTTACAGTCGTGTCGCAGCTTCCAAATAAAAATCCGACTCCGGAAGCGCCGAAGAAGATGGGAAGAAGGAAGATTACGATTAAAGCTATCGGAGATAAAAAAATCAAATATGTAAGAATTTTTGCGGCAAAATCCGAAGACTCACGCTCTGATCATTCAACTAGAGTACCTTTAATAAGCGTAAAAACGGCTTAGTAAAGAAGGCCGCAGAGCTCTCTATGCTCTGCGACGTCAAAATGTTGTTAGTTTTTGAAGACTTAAACGGTGATGTCGTTCGGTTCTCAACGCATGGGATCTATGAGCCTGAGGAATACTTTAAAGAGGCTTGGTCTCACTGCGAGAGGTCCTTCACATCGAAAGATGTATGCTTAAGCATTATTCTTATTCGCACGAGGCTCATCAATTTATTATTATAGTATCCGGATTTCTTCAAGGTGAAACAATACAAGAAGGTGTTAGAACGCCGAGAGAAAAAACTAGTAAGCTTGAATTCTTGCAAAAAAGTGTGCTTATTGATAAATTGATGAGTCAAATCAAAGAAGAAAACATTGATGGAGTTAAAGTAGAAGAATCAATTCCCTCTGAAGAACCTCAGTATGCAGTTGCATTGAAGTAGAACTCATTGTTGCTTTGGGGTTAATCTGAGCTGTTTCAATAATAATAGGAAAAACGAACGTGAGTCAAAGACGCTTAAGGAAAAAACCGCATCAGCGAAAAATAAACGAAAGAAGGGCGTAAAACTAAAAGCAACTTCAAAAGAGAAGAAAGCGCAGCCGCAGGAAGAGTTATCAATATACTCAACGAAACGAACGCAAAACACAAGGGCTCAGCGTTCGGCAGAATCTGCTCAAAGCAATAACCCACGCCATGGTTACAATACAAGACGAGAGAATACCACATATACCCAGGCTCCGGCTCACCAAGAGGCTCAAACGCCTCAGCAAGAAGATCTAAACGATCTTAATTTCCAAGTTCCTCCGCAACGAACACCGCAGTTGTTTGGCCTCGGCAGCGACCCAAGGACTTCCGAGCATGATCGGCAAGCAGCTAATATATTCGGTCTCGGCAGCTCCGAATTCGATTTGCGGTCGCCAGGTTTCAGTTTCTTGTTAAATGGCAATAAAATGAATCGATTATTTGATGACCCGCAGTTCATAAAACCTGTTGGCGGTGGTAACAAGAATAATAATTATTTCAGCAAAGACGAACTTGAATCGCCTCGCCAAGTAGCTATGTTAATGACTCCTGATGCCCTTCAGCCTCAAAATCGAGACCGCAAGAACTCCTTTGAAAGTTATTTCCATCATTTGCGCAAAGACTCTGACAGCGATATGATGATGAAGAAGTATTCTAGTCCAAGCGCGAATGGTTTCAAGCTGCGGTCTCCGAACATAGGGTCGGGGAAATTCGAAGGAATAGCGAGTTATCTGAACTTGAATTCGAATAATCAGATGGATTCGTTCCAGCTTGAAGAACCTGCTAAGGAAGATCTTAACCAAAGGAACAATATGATTTCGCACAGTCAATTAAATATTACGATAGGGCAAAACTCGGATAAATAAGAGAAAGATGATGGAGTTGTTAAGGATGTAATGTGAGGGTATGTGATAGATAGGGTATTGTTCGATACATCCAATTCTCAATTTTTTCATCCAAGTTATGGATCATGTCTTCTACATAGATTTGTGTGTGTGTATTTTTTCAGAGTCATTAACGGAATTCGAACTAAAACTCTAAAGTTTTAGAGAAAAAAGAAGAATATCACGCTTTGAGATATAGTTGAATTGGAATATGAGCTATGTTAAGAGGGAATGAATAAGCTTTTCAAAGTGCTTAAATTTTGGTGCTATTTAGAAGAGGTCATTGTTAGAGGTTGTGTATTCGAAAATAAACAAATTATGTACGCTTCCAAAAGATTGAAATTTCGCTGAGTTTTATACTACGAGCTAGCATATTGTTCCATATGAAGCTTTATACTAATTACTATTAAGTTGCATCTGTAATGCATCCACAAACCAATATAGAATAGAACACTAAAAACTTAGATACTTCATGTTTCTCTTCAGAACGAGGTGGCCTAATACAGATCAGGTATGAAATGGAAAGTAGTTGTACATCTATATGCATATATCACCCAATTATACTAGCAAAAAAATGTACATTAGTTAAGGTCATGTGTGCTGAAAAATTATAATCAGTTTTAAACTCACAAATTCAAAAAATAATTTGGTATTGGTAAAATTTGAAATTAGCTGCTGTTTATCATTTTGAATATTGAAATTGAAAGAATCACGTTTTAGACTCGGGAAGAGAAGTAATGGTAGTGGCAAGTCTTATGTTTTGAGAAATATGTCTGGATAGAGGGTTTGATTGATGTGAAACTGGTAATGTTGTAACATGAAATGGGTATTATTTTGGTAATGTGAGTAACACTTGGGAGACAATAAAATTCATTCTGGAAATAGCAAACTTAGAAAAATAAAACGACACAACAAATTGAAAAATCTCCTGAATAATAAAAGCAATAATGTCATTAAGCATAAATACAATAAATGATAAAGAGAAATGTGATTTTTTTAACTTTTTCTATACTAACGCAATAATAATGAGTGAAGAAAACAAAAAATGAACAACTCTTAACAGTCTACTTGAATATCTAGCAGCAGGTTAACTTTAAAAAATGTATGTGAGATATTGCTGCTGTGGTTGTCGGTTTAAAACTCATAGAAAACCAGACAGTAAGAACTGTGAAAATATAATGGCTTGATGCGTATTGATAGTTATAAATTAAAAATTTTTTTTGGATATTGTAAAGTGGATACTTTCAATCATAACGTCCTTGACCGAAATTGAAGTTATATCAAATGAAATCGCTCAGCCTGCTGATGAGATTGCTATCTTCTTTTGTGGAAAATGATTAATTCTTGCTACAAAAAAAAACAATCAATTTGAGAATGTATAAGTTTTGCCCTGTCGTTTAATTTCTCGAATATCTGTAATGCAGCCGCTTTGTTATCATGACCTCATTCCCAGAAATATCTGTATTAATTCGTTACTATAACACTGAGTCATGATTATCTGTAAAATCAAAATGACTTGCTCAATTATCATGAGAAATCTCTTATTCGCTTAACCCTAAGAGCATTTCTCTCTCGACCACACCCACTTAACTTGCAAGAAAATATATTCCTAAGCACATGAGACTGTCCGAGTCTCTGAGAGTCAACTACAGAGTTCTAATTTCTTCTAATCTGGTTCCTGATTCTCAATTCTATAACGTCTGATACTCTAAAGCTTAAAACTCAGATAACAATTAGTATTTTTAAAACTAAATCTTATTGAAAGCAGTTAAAGATGAATCCTACTTACTATCGTTCTGGAGACCTGAAACGAAGTCAGACTCTCAATTCCAGTCTTGAGTCCCTCGCTCCTTCATCACATCTTAACGGCACTACAGCGTTCGAAGACCACATAGCCGTTCTCGCTGACAAAGTGCTTCTGTTTACAGAAATCGAGCGCCTCAACACCGTCAACTTCGCTCTACAACAAGAAGTGGAGCTGTACAAGCGACAATCACCAACGACTACTCTCATTACCTCAGATTTGAATGACGGAAGAATAAAATCTCTTCTTGCTGAGAACAAAGCCCTTAATAACATCATCGCAGCGATGACGAAGGAAAAAGAAACTTCAGGCCTGAAAGAGTCTCAGTATCTTGACATCAACGGCAAGTCCTCACAGCTCTTATCAGAAAACGACCGATTACATAAACTTGTACTCAGTAATGCCGAGACTGTTAGCACTTTGCGCTCACAGTTGCTTGCTCTGCAGACTAAATCAAGATCAACTGAAGAACTCACCGATAAAATAGCGACTCTCAGTGATGAAGTAGACAGACTGAACTCACTATTAGTCAAAAAAACCGAAGAAATAGCTGAGCTGAGGTCTGAGCAAGCTAAACAGGCTACCGGAGGATTTTCAATTAAAACCGAGAATGAAGTTATAAAGGCCAAGCTTAGTGAACATCAACGTGAGTTAGAGCTCTGGAAGGCTCGAGTGCTTGAATCTGATAAAACCGTAGCCTCTCTTCGAGAAATCGAAGCAACTCATGGTCATTTGAGTCAAGAAAACGAAACACTGAAAAAGCATATCGAGTATTTACACCAAGAGCTAGAGACGCAGCGAACTACGAGCCTTCAATTGAGAGAGGAAGGGGTATTAGCTACGAAAATTTCACAAGATAATGACCTCCTGAGCGAGGAAATTCAAAGGCTGAACAAGCTGTTGAACGATAAGGTCCACCAGCTTGAAGAACTTAGGGTACGCGCAGCAAAAGCTGAGCAGGAGCTCCTCAGTAAGAGCGACTTGGAAACCCGGCTGAGTTACTTACAGCAGGAATATGAACGCACTAATCGCACGCTTTCCGAAAAATTGCAAGAGATACTAGCATGGCAAGAAAAATACAGAAGTCTTGAGCTTCAGCTCGAGAACCTTAACCAAGAGAACGAGCGTTCAAACCAATTCATGAAAGAGAACGCTCAGGAGGTCGAAATGTGGCGTGAGCACAGCAAAGAATTTGAGCATTATAAACAAACTGCGATTGAGCTCGAACACCAACTGCATATCACGCAATACGAATACGAGGTGCTCAAGCAGAGACACTTGGCAATCACTGCAGACTTTGATCGTCTGAATCAAATAAAACTGGACCTTGAAAAAGAAATTAGCCAAATCCTTGAGCTCAACTCGAAAACTCAATATTTCCAGAAAGAGTCGGAAATTTTCCGCGACAAACTGAAAAAAAGCGAGGAGACTGTCCTTGCCTTGCACCAGAAAATCAACGAATTAGAGAAAGAGCGTCTGAGCCAAAAGGATCTTGAATTGCGAGTTCAAACGGTTATTCAAGAAAACCATAAGCTGACTTTGACTGTTCAAGCAAAAGAAGAAGCCATTGCTGGGTACTTGAAGCACATTCAGGAGCATGAACAGCGAATTCTCCAGCTGGAAAGTTTAGATGGTAATCTTCACAAGATAGCAAAAGAAAACGAATACTTGAATGATATTATTGGACAGAAGGTTAATAGCATCCATGATCTAACCGCTCGAGTAGCAGAGCTCGAAGAGAAGGTTCGAGCATCAAATGGATCTGAGGCTATTATTAAGCATCTGCGAGGTGAAAATGAGAGACTCACGCTTCAGCTTGGGCAGCTGGGGAAAGAGCGACTTGAAAACGAGCAGAAATTGAAATTGCTCGGTCAATACGAGGAGAAAATCGAGTTTTTGATAAATGAAAATCTGAGATTAAATGAAGCTGTGGACACCCGCTCAAACGAATATCTCAACAGAAGCGTCGAGTTAGAGCAGTTGAATTCTGCTTCGAGCGAAAAAGATAACAGGATATTTGTGTTGAGTGTTGAAAACGAGAGATTAGCTAAAACTGCCGAAGATAGGCTCAGAGAGCTCGAAGAGCTAAGGAAACTAGTTAGAAATCTCGAGGAAGCTAACGAAGGCATTCCTGAGCTAAAATCAAAGCTTACTTGGCTGGTTTCAGAAAATGAAAAACTACTCGCCAAGAGCCAGCAGGAAGCGGTTGATAGCCGAGAGCTGCTTCTTCTGCAAGAGAAATTTAAAGCGATGAGTACTGAAAACGAGAACCTTCGAAAGCTGCTACATGGAAAACAAAATGAGCTTGATCAACTCAAAATAGCATATTTTTCACCAAGCAAAACAACGGAAAATAATACCTCGGCTACTTTGGCCGCAGAGAACGAGAAGCTTAAAGCAATGATTAGAGATCGCGACAGAGAAATCGAAGTGATAAAGCGGCAAGTGTCTGGAGGTAGTGTGAATGTAAGTCCCGACATTGAAGAGAAAATAAGGCTGCTGGTGTTTGAAAACGAACGGACCTATGGCCTTCTGCAAGAAAACGTTGGATTGCTTGAAGAATCGAGAAATAAAATCAAAGAACTTGAAAAGAAGATTGCTCTGCTCAGCCTGGAGAATCAGAAATTGAAGGGTGTGAGTGCTACGAAGCTAACGGAGAGCTGGCTGCAAAACTCTCAAGCTGAGGGAGTAAATCCTTTTCGTATAAGCCCAAGGTCTGAAAAAAAGTCCCAGATTTTCTAAATTTTTGTTCTCAGTGAAGTGGGTTAATATAATGATTGTTTGTTTGATAAATGAGCCAGAGTATTAACAAATAACAATGTTTGAAGCTGTTGAAAATTTAAATAATAATTCTTCAACTGAAAACCTGCATTATATATGATTCAATGTAAAGGAGGGGTTTATTTAGAGGACAAAATTTCTTTGTTTTTCTTGGATAGCCCAGAAATAATGCATTTTTCTATCTAGCATGAGAAAAAAGAATGAAGAATATAACAGCACCTCATCTTACATAGATCAAAAATCACTCTGAATTTATCAAAAAATGAAAAAATCTTCCTTCTATCTCATGATACTGGCTATGTTATAAGTTGTTGTTGTTAACTTTAGTCATTTATCGTTGGTAGAAAAGTAGCCATATATTTCACATAGGCAGGGATCAATTTTTTATTACCGAAAAAAAATGTAATAAACACAGGTGTGAGAAGCATCGCAGTTTTCTAAAACAATAGAAAACTATTTAGTAATTAACTTGCTCGAGGAAACTTTTCATTGTAGATGATTAATGCCATAGAACAGCCTAATGATTAGACTAAATCCTAGTATCTGCAATACTAGTATTAAGAGAAGAGAGGGGGAAAAAATTAATGCTATTGCTAGTGGGCACTTAAATCAATTTTCCTTACATTTGAGTGTTTTCGCTAAGTTACCCGTTTCCAAGCCATCAACTAAACAGTTCTGCATTTTGTTAGCATTTTCATTAGTTCCTTCTATGTTGGCCGGGAGGGAGACACAAATACTTTAATTGGAGAAAGAATATTCTTTGTATTTTAGTTTTTTTCTTCACTATTCTCATCTTTTGTTCTCAAATGTTTTATTTCTGCCTGTTTTATTTAATAAACACGCGAATCCACCAGCTCATATGCTATGTGCATAAACCTCTAACAAATAATTACAAGGAATAAAAAAAATAAAACCGGTCTAAATATTTAAGGATTCCATACGGCTTTTCCCGATGACCTCTCTTACTTCCCCTCAAAAGTCCGTCTCACCCAAAAAGCTCGGCGCCAGAAAGTTCAACAAAAACGCTCGCGACGACAGATCAGTCAGCGTGAACGAGCAGAAAAATCGCGTGGTGGACAACAACTACCTTGGAAAGAAAATCGACAAGATGACTGAACTCGCAATGAAGACAGACCCTCTAGACAAAACCTCCATCTACACTCAAGACTACCAAGCCCAAAAAGTCGCCCAATCTGCTCATCACGGAGCTTTTGAGGGTCAAACGAAGAATGGTGCTACTCAAAACGACAACGTGAGCATCAGTGCAAGCAACAACAACATCAACAATGGAAAAGTTAGCTCCAGCGTGGTAGTTCAACCTGCTAACGTAGGAATTCCTCTTTCTTCCTCAACTTAATGAAACTATTTATTAGTACGAAACGATAACTCACGAGAACAAGCCAGACTCACTTGACCAGTTCCAGCGAACTCACGGCGAATCTCAGAAGAAATTCAGCGTTGATAACTGGAAACCAAGATTCGAAATAGAAAAGAAGAGGACCAACCTCTCCACGCTTGATTTCCAAGGAAATAAAACTTCGCTGTATCAAAGAGACTTCCCAGCTTATGACCCGAAAAACATCGGACCAATCAACAAGCCTGACCTCTGGACTACTTACCGTAGTCAATTCCCAATGGAAGCGTTGACTATTAACAAGGTAAGTTTCATTATTCTTATTATAAATTATTCTAAAAATTATCCTCTTGCAGCAAGACTACATTGACTGGAAGATGCCTGCTCCAGAACGAGGAAAAGACCCTTTCCGTCTCCTCACTAAAGATATCCCATTAAACACTGGAACTTCATATAGAGTATGAATAGTTATTTACAATTGTTTATGAAAACCTTTTTTTTTATTCAATAGACTCAATTTGTCAATTGGGGACCAAATGCGGCGAGATTGTTGATGCCTGCTAAACCAGGAACAGTTATCAAGGATCTTCCTTTCGATGACCGAACGGTTTACAAAAGCGATTTTGGAGGAAAGAAGAAAGAAATGGCACCTTCACTCGACGTTTCGTTGTTGCCTACCGCTAAAAAGGAGTAATAATGTCTTTTGAAGTTAACTTATTTTTAAACGTTCTTCCTAACCGTATAGGTCAGTTATGTCATCTTCCATTCCATTTTTGGGACAGACTTGCTACAGCTCGTCATTCCAACCGTTTAAGATTGCTGCTTCAGAATTGATAGCACAGAGAAAGCATGTTCAGGTAAACACTGCTTTTTAGTGAAGTTTATTTAACTTCTCTCTTTTTTTTATCAGGATGGAATCGTTCCAAACGCTTCCTATAAAGGTAACTTCGATACTCTGAAAAACCGCGATTTTGCAAACCCATTAAGTAAAATCTACTGCGATGAATAGCAGAGAGACAGTTTTATATTGGGAGTTGATTATAACTTTACTATTTTGAGCTAAATAGCAGGTTTTAGCTAGAGAAAAGAAAAAATCTTCAATATGAGTATCATTGAAAATTCCCTTTCATTAAAATAAGAAAAAAAAGAAACATTGTCATCTACACAAAAGCAATCATTGATAATAAATTCTAACTACCCAAACGCATAATTTTTTGGCCAAAACGGGTTGGTTGGAGCAAGCAAGATGATGTATTTGTCTTCATTAAGTGGGATTTGAGAAAGGATTTATCAAATCTACAGGTCAATTTTTTCAATACCAATATATACCATCTTATCGCTATCAAAATATAAGAAATCAGGTACTTCAGAAAAGAATCCTATGATGAGTATTAATGCTTAATGAATGAGCGAAATTAAATGAAGCACATTTCTTAAATTGTTTTGACTATGGACGTAGCAAGAACCTGGACTGCTGTGTTCTCAGATGTAGAATAAATTTTAATTCGCACAATAATTCTATTTCGTAGTTCCTTTAATCAAAGTACCGCAGAAAATTGGAGTGCAATCATCTGAAGTATATGTATTTTGCTTCTCTACGAAATTTGTAAGATATAGTCACTAGAAATTATGAGTGAGAGTCATGATATTGGCAATTTCTTGTTGAATTTTGCCCTCAAAAATTGAAAATTATAAACAAATTTCCTCTGTTTTTCGAAAGAGCTATATATATCTCCTTTGAAAGATACTCTCTAGAAACACCTGAAGTATTGAAATGAATGAGGCACTATCAATGCAGAAATCCTTAGGTGATCTAGCATTCTCATGGAGAGTAAACTGCACAATAGTTTTTTATTCATACTTTTTTGATGAACTTGTAATCTGAACCCAAATAGGAATCTATCGCTTGTCCTACTCCACGAGAATCAAAATTTGTTTACTTTTTGCTCGAAGTTCGATCGAACCTGCAGCTTATTTGTTAGTCAAAACTTTTCTGCTTTCATGCCCAATCAATCCCAAGTAGTAAATATACCAAATTTCATCATCATCCCCTCGCTTGACTTGCTTAACAGCCCAACGATAGCCAGCTGATAAAGTTGGTAGTGTGTTGATAGGCCGATGCACATTTTTGTATCCGATTTTATAATAAAAGCAACAGAAATGAAGGTAGATGCATAATAATTGTCATTGATCACACACTAAATCTATCTGCTGTCTGAAAAACGAAAGTTTTCAAAGAAGGTCAATATCACAGTGTCCATGTTGTTGGAAAGAAAAGTATGGGATTGGTACTGAGAATTACCATCCAAACCTTCGGAGCAACGATTTGCAGAGAATTTTTGTTAGAACCATGAAGATACAAGCAAAATACAAGTTGTGAAATGCTAAATCAACATTAAAGTTTATTCGGCAATTTCGAAGGCGTTTTTTTTATCAACGCGAGAGTCGTTATTTAATTTTTCAAGAAGTTTCCTTTAAAACTGTTTTACCTTTTTTTTTTGGAAGGCGATCTCTGCCTGCAATTATTGCAATGTAAACCCACATATCAAGGCCTATTTCAACAGAAAATCAAGTCAAGTGTTCACGATAGAAACAATTTCCTGTGTTTTCCTTCGAATTACCAGTTTTTAATCGTTTTTTATTTATGAATAAACTGACAAAATTTCTTTTCAAAAGCGGACTCGTTACCAAAACGAATGAAAAAGTTAAGATTTTGGGCTATAATTGCCGAGGCCCTCATTCACGATAATTATCAAATTTTAAGCGAAGAAAAAATTACTATACAATGGCAACCAAAGGCAAAGAACACAATATTGAGTCATTAAGAACGACTGTTGATGCAAGATCAAGCAAAATAACAACGTCTACTGATTTCGTTGAGAAAGACTCCGCATCTATCTCATCAGACACTTGGTCCGTCGAAGACATCGGACTTTATAACGTACAAGGTATCATCGAAGAGAGTCAAAGGTCTGGAAGATCAGCACTTACCAAACTTTTCTTGGTTTCGATCGTGTGTATCTTCTTTATGACCTTGGAAGTTATCGGAGGTTATCTCGCTAACTCATTGGCGATCATGACCGATGCGGCTCACCTTTTCTCTGATTTTTCTGGATTTGCGCTGTCGATCATCTCGTTGATCATCGGTCAAAGACCTGCAACAAAAGCCTTGTCATATGGTTACGCTAGAGCCGAAGTTATTGGTGCTCTTGCTAGCATTACGATCATTTGGGTCCTGACGATTTGGTTGGTGTACGAAGCTGTTGTGAGACTTATTTCTCCACCAGAAGTCGATGGAAAGATGATGTTCTGGATCGCTGTTTTGGGACTCGGCTGCAACTTAGTCATGATGCAGGTGTTGCATTCAGGCCATGGTCACTCACACGACCATGATCACGGACATGGACACTCTCATGGGCACTCTCATGGGCACTCCCATGGCCACTCTCACGGTCACTCCCACAGCCACAGCCATTCTCATGGACGTGGCCATCCTGTCAAGGAGAAAAAGGAGACAAAAGCTATCACTCACACTGAAAAGAAGATCGAAGGCGATGAAGTGATTACCATTAAAACTGAAGAGCATCACGAACACAAACATGATCATGAACACGATCATGAGCACGATCACAAGCACGAGCATGAGCACGATCACAAACACGAGCACGACCATGAACACAAGCACGATCATGAACACAAGCACGAACATGAAGGAGAAGAGCACAAGCATGATCACTCTCATGAACATGAACATGAGCATAAACACGACCATGACCACGACCACGATCACGATCATAAACACGATCATGATCACGACCATGAACACGAGCACGATCATGAGCATAAAGAGGTAACGTTCATATTTGCTTACTTTTTTCTAATTTTCAATGAAATAGGAAAGTGATAAACTCATTGAGAAAAAAGAAACACCAAAAAAATCAGGTCACACCCACAGCCATAGCCACGAACACCTTCATGATGATGATGGACACGGACACAGCCACCATAATCTTAATGTTCAAGCAGCTCTTATCCACGTCATTGGTAATCACAACATACAATTAATAACACGCTTACAATTCATGTATTTTAGGTGATATTGTTCAATCTATCGGTGTTATCATCGCTGGCGCCATCATTTGGATCAGACCAGACTGGCGTATTGCGGATCCTCTCTGCACATTCTTGTTTTCTATTTTGGTTATTTTCACAACTACAAAAGTCGCTAAGGAGTGCATTAGAACACTCATGGAAGGTGCTCCTCCAGAACTTGACCACGAAACTTTCGAAAGAGACCTTGCACAACTCCCTGGTGTTGTCGATGTCCACGATCTCCACATTTGGTCTATTAGTGTTGGCAAAACTGCCATGTCTGCTCATTTGACTTCCACTAATCCTCAAAAGACTTTGAAGAAGGCTACTTCTTATGCCAGAAAGCACGGAATCTATCATTCTACACTTCAAGTGGAGAAGGCAAATTCCGGTGACCAAAAAATATACTGTGCTCACAACATTCATATGTAACATGTTTATGTGCTTTTAGGTTTTTCTATATCTATCAGTGGTTTATTTTTGCGAGTTGAACATTATCATGGCCCAACTTATTTTATGAGATAGGGCATCTTCACGTGATAATTATATATCTTTGAAAAGATTTACATGCAACTTTCGAATGAATCGTGTCTCTGTAGTTAGGTTGATAAGGAATTTTAAGAGAGGCTAGATGGCTGAATAAATACTCATCGAAGGAATTGAAAAATAGAGGTAGGAAAATAAGAATCCTTGCTTAACGAGATCAAACAATATATAAATGTTTGGATAGCCAAACATGAAGCAATTGAACAGTAAGGATGATTTCTGTATGGTCACAATAAAAAAATTTCAACAATATCTCTAGTAACCTTTGAAATTGTTTATGCTGTATGAGACCTACTCCAAATGTACATATTCAATTTCCGATGTTGTCAGCTGAAGGGAATTGCTCAGATGAAAACTTTTTTTGACCCAGGGTTTCGTTTCATTCTTATTTAGAAAATAGACCAGTCATAAGGTTGATTAGCTCGAGTAGCATTCGTCCATCCCTTGAGGTTTAGAACAGTAATATTAAACTCCCGTGTATTAATGCATATGTTTTCAAAACACACTTTTCAGTGAGAAATCAAAATTTACCTTGAATAATTTATCCACTAATACTGCAACGAACCATCTAATTAATAGACAAATCACTTTGTACGCCTATAATCAAATGAATTATAGGCTAATAAATGTTCTACTTTTACTCTATTTCAGTATTTAAGCATCAGATATTGATTGTGGAAAAATTACAGTTGCTTTGTATATTTTTTCCATATTAACTTTGCAGCGTTAACTTATTAGCTATTATTGACTATCATCCTCAAATTGCACAATGATAATGTTTCAATGCGTTCTCTCATATGAATTTATACTTGTAGTAGTTCATTCTTCATTTTACTCAATTTAATACCCATTCTATTCATTCTTAGACTTAAATAAGCTTAATCAAGAGAAGCAACTCTTTTACAATATTCTTATTTCGTAGTTTTCTTAAAGTATTCCACAACAACAATTCTTCAATACCAATACCCTCATCATTCGCGATAAGACTTTTTAACTACTCAAAATTATTCAGTGTTTTGAAAAAATTATTATTTCAAAAATTAATCTTGATTTCAAGGTCAAATGAAACCGTAACATAAATCCCACTCAGACCAAACGAACTGGAAGTCCAGCAAGATCCTTTTCAAAATCTCTCTGGGCGATCAGTTTACCTAATAATCCGATCATCCAAGTCAATCAAAATACTAAACTAAATACCCATGAGGGAATTTTTCAGCGCGTTGTGTAGATATTTACGACAGAAGGTATTCTTTTTAATTTCCATTTTACTCAAGATCAATTAATTCGAGCTAATTTCTAAATTTAGAATTGCGTATTTTTCTGTTGCCTAAACACGCTATTTTACACACATGGGACGGCGCAAGATCGCGATAAAATGCATAAAGGATCCAAAGCTTCGCCACGTACTCACTTCTTAGCCAATTGTTACTTACCTTGCCCAGAGCACTTTTAATAAACGAAAAAATGGTCTTATCAAAAAAGCCGCAGAAATCTCCATGCTTTGTGACATCCGCCTGCTCCTAATCTTCGAGGATGTCAGCGGAAAACTTATCCAGTACTCAACACACGGAATTTACAAGCCTGAAGAGTACTTCTCCCAATTATCGCAGTTAACACCTGAGAATTGCGAAGAATTTACCTGCAAAGACGTAATTCAATCCTCTCCACTCAGCACAAGGACCTCTAACGTTTGTCATGATTTAGTACCCAAATTTTTTCAAGGTGAATCATTACAAAAAAACGCGAGAACGTATGAAACTTGTAATTCTCATGCGAAGCATCGGTTTTTTAATAATCTTTCGACAGGGCGAGGTGCATTCTTCAGAGAAAATGGAGCTAGCCTCTGATTTCGATGAAGATGAGGACGAGGATGACGATAACAACGATGAAGATGAAGATGAAGAGCGTGTCGAAGTGGTAAAAACTATTACAACGTAACCAAATTTCTGTGTATGCAGTTATTGAGTGTTACCATTGCTCTTAATTAGAAGGAGACAACTTTCAATGAAGGAAAAAGCCAAATCGGAACCAGATGTCCCAAAATTTAAAGAAAAAGTATCGAAAATCGCTGCGATGAAGCTAGAACATCCTAAAGAAGAGCCTGCGCAAGCACCGCCCAAAAAGAAAAACCTGAAGCTCAATATCGCGGCCAGTCAGCAGAATAGACCACAAGCGCTACCTCAAGCAAATGTATTGACGCTATTGCAATTTCTTGTTTTAATTGCTATTGCTAGAACATGACTGAGCATGCAGCTGAAAAGAAATCTGAATCAAAGGAAGCCTCTATGGCTATGGACAAAAATTTGAATAAATTTATGCAGGCGATGTTCCCGTCGCCATCGCCGGGAGCCAAACCGAGTTTCGCCTTTCCACATGCGTTTGGAGGCAACGGACTCGACACTCCTGGAAACGGTTTCTTACAGAGCAAGACTCCAATATCAATGAATCCTGGCGCGTTTCCATTCCAAGGACCATTCGATGCTAGTCTTCTGAGTATGCTTCAAAACTTCTCGCCCACAGAGCCTCGTCGAGAGTCTCATGAACCTAATAGACAAGAGCAGCCGCCACAATCGCCGTCAGGTAACCCATGGGGACATCATAAACTAGAGGATATTTCGCCAATGTTTAAGCCGCCGGCTTTCAAGGACAAAATGCCACCGCAAAACTTGAATTTACCAAGGGATGACCTCGCTTCTCCTTTCAAGATGCTGAATCCATTGACTCCGAACCCCAATTTCGAGCTGTTGTTGAGCGCAATGAAGAAATCTCTGCCCATGCAGAGTCAAGCCGGACAAAAAGACTACGAAGATCCCGCGAAAAGCGTTGGGCTTACAGGAGGGCATTTCGATTTTAATCTAGCTAATCTGGGTCTTCCATTGACCTCACCAGGTCTGTTGCTTTCTAGTCGAGGGTTTATACCAGGGCCGCTTGATTCGAATATGGGGTCTTCTCGTTTCCAAGCTTTTACTTTTGATGAGGCATTTGATGATGGCAGTAGAGGTCAGGCTAATGGAGAAAACCCCGAAAAGAAAGTGAAAAAGAACTAGAGTTTTTGAGTGTTTAGTCATATTTGCTTGTCGACTATACTTGTTAATAACTTTTTGCCTTTTCTTTCAAAGGGCGAGAAGAAGCTACCTATAAGAAATTACCAATATAATTTTTGCTTCTCTACTCTTTTAAGCTAATTTCGTATTATCTTACTGGTAGTGTTCGGCACACTAACATCGTTGAAACCAGAAGAAAAAGTGGCTTCAAATAAAACAACTTCTCCTTCAGAGAGAAAAAGCATCGGTAAGGTAGCAATAGAACTACGGATTAGAATTAAATTGGCTTGTACTCACTTGCTATGAAAACGGAATCGAATGGGAGAGAAGATCTTAACTCATTTTATAAAGGAAGAGGAATATCCAACGATTATTAGTAACATCTGTTGTCGATCAACGATGCGATTAAGTTTAGATACGAGGTTATGTTATGATGTTCTTTTTTCAACATCTGATTGAATGAATTTGTCGTAGAAAACAAAAGTAGTTATCAAGGATAAAGGACCTTACTTCTCAGCGAATAAATCTCATTCTTTGGAAAATACGTTTATTTCAGGAATAAGTAGAGACCAAGTAAATGCAATGAAGGAACCTCATATGTTAATTCAAGAGCTTCGAATTCAGAACCTATTTTAGCGGTTTAGGGAAAATCGTTGCATAACTACTTAGGATTCGTAACAATTAGTCTTACGCAAGTTACGTATTAAAATTCCAATATGGGTATGACTCTATAAAATTTATGCATGATGCAACTGAGCCACTTATTACAGCCTTGATTAATATCGAGCAAATACCCTCAATCAAATACCCCGCTTCAACGGAAATTCAAACAGTCATAAAAAGGACCTCTTTAGCTTCCCATTGCTGATAACGTGAGCGAATATAATAGAAATCGATCCGCAGCTGAGCTCAAAGATAAGGAAAAATGAAAAGAGAAAGCTATTCCTGGGCAATCCATAGATATTGTTGAAATTGTGAAGAATACAAGCTGCATTGCTAATGTCTATTCCAATCCAGTCAAAAAGCGGTTTAACTATCGTCCAAAAAAACTGAAAAAGGATTTTTTTTTTCTCGCAGTGTTACCCAATTCTGATTCAAGTCAATGAAATTTTCCTTCTCGCAGAGTTCTTCTTGACCAAGATGTTCCGTTCTTCCGACAAAAGGAAACATAAGGAAGAATTTCAGAAAGAAGCCTGAAATTTTTAGTGGAGAATCTGATCAAACAAACAAAGTAGATGTTAACCATGCAAGTGCCATACCGCGATATGACCCATTTTTCCTACTGCAATCATATCATTATCAAGTTATTCAAAATGGGAGCGTGTTGTTCGCGTAAGTCGAATCAGCACTTGAGCACTTGTATCGTCATGGCTCGTTTGGAAGTTAAATCAAAATTACGTAAATCGCCTGCAAAAGACGCAGTATTCAAATATCCGAATTAAAAATTTATTTCCTAAGAACAATATCTCTCTCCAGGTTTCCTTTCAGTCTCTCCAATACATTCTTGTTGTTTGAATATACCCAACATATATTTTAGTCAAATACATCCCCAATCTTCCATTCATCAGCTCAAAAGCTCGAACTTCTGTAAATGAATTTTAAATCAAATGACTATTTTTGGGTTTTTTCAAATTTTTGCATTATAGCCAAATTTTTCTCCTCGTACACAGTAGCTTGGTCAAGTCTAACAAAGTTTTCCTACGCAAATATCGAAAATCCGTTTTTATTTAAGACTATTTTCAACCTACCTTGACTGAAATTATTTTCAAACACATCATTTCTTATCAACTTAGTACTGAACTCATGAACGTCCACGTCAATGCATCAGAATCGGTTCTCTGGACCTCCTTGGAAGTCTTAATAAGTATTTTGGACTCAAAGTACGCAATTAGAAGCATCTTAAGAGCGTCTCTTCATTGTTCTGGGTTAATACGTCACATACGCAATTTGATTTTTTAAACACGATGAGAATTCCAAGAATCGCATTGACGTCACTAACGGGATATTGGTTCTATTTAAACCAAGATCCACTTTTTGGAAAATATAAAAAAAAACCAAACAGAACTTAGCAAAACACACACACCAATACCATGCCAGCCAAAGAACAAGTCCAAGTTGACGACAAACCACTTAAGGAATCCACTCACACTGACGAGTCCTTGAGCAACAGCTCCTCCAACCAAGGATCTCCAGCAGGTCTCATTCACAAAATTTACGGTGCAGTCCTGTCCAGAGACGCTGTTAAAAAGGGAGTTCTGAAGATAAAAACCAAGTACCACGACGTCCTCGAGGAAAGTCGTCACCAAATCGACGGTATTAAAAGAAAAGGCGAGAGTGTTTACAATAGCACCCGAGAAAGAGTCAAAGCCTGGGCCTACAGCATCACGATTTACAATCACTTCACTAGCCTCTGGCTCATTAAGAATCTTCCTTACGGCGAAGAAAATATCGTGAGCTTCGATGATTTCTTGTCCTCTTTCCAAACGCTTTCAAAGGACTCTACTCAAGAAGCAGAAGATTTAGCTAGAACTTTCTACAAGCAAGCTCGCGACCTCTGGGAAAACATGAAGGAGCCACAACTTAATGATATTAAGCAATGCTGCCTCAACATCACTGCTCGCAGCATCGCCATTGACTATAAGATCGAAGTTGAAGGCTTCCCAGCCGCGTTGGTTGAACTTTTCAACACTCTCGACAATAAAAGAACTGAAGTAATCTCAAATGAGGCTTTTTACATCCAAATTCGCAAGAGAATCGCAACGAAACTTCCAAATGAAGTTGACTTCCGAAGAGCAACAGACACGTTCTATACCTTCGCCAAGAGATTCGCTTTCTTAGAATTCCCATTGACTTACGCAAACCAAGACATTCTCAAAGTCCTTGTCAAATTCGCTCAGGAAAAGCTCGATATTCTCGCTGAACTTTTTTTGAATAGAGTCGATGGTGTACTTAACGTGGTGATTAAGAAGCTCGGGTACGAGTACCAACAGAAGGAAGATCCAGTTACCTTGCTAGACAGATACCATGTTATCGTTGATAAATTGGTTATGGTTTCATCAACTTCTTACAATAAGACAAGACTCGCGATCCAAGGCACAAAGACCTACCAATTCGTCGATAAGAGAGTTCATTTCGAAGACAGATACAACGAGTTGGCCAGAGTCTCTAAATATATTTACGATATGGCTGCGGCGAGAGTGACTCCTGCATGGAACGCAATTACTCTCACATACAACAAGGTGACTAGAGAGTACGTGTTCGCTCTTTATGATATCAGCCGTGAATTGGTCAAAGCAAACTATGCGAGACTTAAGAATAAATATTCTTGCTTGAAAGACGCGACGCTGAAGCTCAGAGATAATATCCTTGAGATTAAGTTAACTAAGGAAACTTTCGATAAGCTCTCAGCTGACGCGAAAGAGCAAGTTGCGTTGATTTACGCTGAAGTCAGAGGTCTTAACTACGATAAGCTTAAAGTATTGGGCGGAAAGGCTTACCAAAGAGCCGTTGATGTCGTTAAGAGCGGAGTTAAGTCCCTCACGTGCCGTGGAACTGAAGCTACTGCTGAAAAGCAGCCTGTTGAGGAAGAAAAGCAACCTGAAAAGACCGAAAAACAACCTCAACAGACTGAGGAGCAACCATTGAAACCAGAGGAACCTAAAACAATAGAAGAGTCACCAAAGATAGTTGAGGAACAGCCAAAGACACAGGAAGAATCACAACCTAAAGTTGAGGAACAACCTCAAGTTGAGGAACAATCTAAGGAGCAAGAAGAGCCACAAAAAAAATTAGATGAGTCTTATCAACAAGTGGAGGAGCCAAAGAAAGAAGAAGAGCAGCCTGTTGAGGAAGAAAATCAACCTGTAAATGATGAAGAGGAGAAGAAGAACACGAAGAGAATGAAGAACAAGAAGAAGGCCAATAAATGAGGGATTTCAAGCTGTGAACTTTTTTTAAATTTGCCTGGGTCACTTTTGGAATGCTCATCAAAAGTTTAAGATATTATTATTTTTGAAGCAATTTGTTATTTAGTTGTAAATAAGATTAAAGCAAAGGATTGTAATGAATAGGTATTGAACAATATCTTAAAAGTTTCAATAGATGAATCGCATAAGTTTCGTTTTAAAAGAAGGTTGATAAGATTAGCATCTTGACAGACAAAATATGTGTGGAGTTCTTGGTTTAACAAATCTATTGAACTTGGTTTCTCTAGAAACTTTTGCAGGTTAGCTATATGGCAACTCCTCGTCATGCAAACAAGTAGCATTGAGAACATCTCCATGGATAAACTCAGAAAATCATCGTATAACTTATTATAAAGGCTGGATTGCTCCGTCAACTTGGATTTAATAGTCCTTGATTTCGTCAAAATTTCATTCTGATTGATCGCTGGAAATCTAATCCTTCGGAAGTTTCAAATATCATGTAGGTAATGTATATAACAGAGTGTTTTTTTCACAACAAATGCGACTAGTTCATGATACTCTATAAAATAAATTTAATAAACTATCAATCTTGATTCCAATTGGTAGAGACAGCAGCTCGAATAAATCAATAACTCCTCAACAAAGATATTCAATCCTTAATCTTATGATGATTACATTGGCAACAGCTCCACTGTCAAGTATGATTGCCGTTTAGGAAATTGCATATTATTCTATTGGTGTCCAAGTTTGAAATGCTACTTAGACAGCATTGACACTTATATACATAACATTTCTAAATAGCTTTTTCATAGAATTTTCATGTATAACACGAATAAAAAAACGCTTTTAGAAGACGGTTCGGTTAGAGCAAATATTTTACAATCATTGAACCATACAATTTGAAGAAGTGAACCCAAGAAGATTAAATTCTCTGAAATGAGAACTGCCCTTAAAAGGCATCAAACTACCCAATATTACTAATAAATTCCCAGATGGCCTATTTCAGACCCTCAACAACAAATTAAGAAATTTTTCCAAACCATTCAGCAGCCACTCCCTTAGAAATCGGTATCCGTGATTTTGCTCTTCATGCCTTGTCGCATGAACCACGCCATTCCCGGAATACTCGAAGGCTTACATAGCTTCTTCTCGTGCTCAACAAATTCCCTTCTCTTCACATACTGCACGCACTTTTTGCACAGAATCAGCGCTTCAGTGCACTCATACTCGTTGTGTTTTTTTTTATTCTTTCTCAAACAAACCACAGAACAGAATTTACACTCAACCTCAATATCCGGACAGAATTTTTCATGATGAATCCTTTCTTTCCTCTTTATAAACTCTCCACACGCATGCGGATCACTGATGTCTCCGCAAGCAGACTCGTGGTCAATTCGCGTGAAAAATTTAAAATTACAGTAACGACAATTCGCCTCAGGGCAATTGCACGGTACCTCATTCTTCAAAAAATCGCATTTGTGCAGATGCTTTCCACAGCGGCAACGCGCTACTCTGAACTGGCAGTCTTTTGCTACATGCGCATCAATAGTTTCAAGCGTTCCAGTCCAAACGCAGGGCTTTTCCAGTATTCCGCGCATCGGACAGACGGCCTGCTGCTGTTTTAAATAGCATTTCAAGTCAAAGACTTCCAATGTCGCCATGATCACTTTTCGGCATCTCGGACAGCTCGGTCTGGTACGGTTTTTAGTAATCAGCTCGCCGGCGCAAGACTTGCAAAGCGTATGTCCACAGGGAAATAATGTAGTTGGATCTCTGTACACTCCTAAGCAAATGACGCAAACGAATTGCTCCATAAAATCTCTATTTTCAACAAAGACTTCGAGAGGATAGCCGGTTTTTGCGAGCTCTTCGGTCGAGTAAAGTTTCAGGTCGATCGAGTCCATCAGAGTTAACTGTAGTATTTATTAAGAGTCTAATTACCTGACCGATTTAAATAAATTGTTATCGTATTTCTCAAACTTAATTTTGATCTGAGTTATTTCGCCAAAAATTGCTCCAGCGCGTATCCGTTCTAAATCTGATGAGAAATAAAAGCGCTAACGCCAGAAATTTCCATAATGCTTATCTTTTTCGAAGTGATTCTAATGAGACGGATTGAAGCGACCTCCAATTTAGGTTTTTAGTTGATAACTACCCCTTATTATTAATCAAACGTAAAGTCAGGTTTTGTTAATGTAATAGCATTTTTAAGAATTTTAATACGAAGCATTGAGAAATTTGATAATAGCCAAAGCAACTTCCTCATTTACGAATAATAAATTTGATACTAGGTCAGATCACGAACAAAAATTTCGGGAAAGCCTACTCAATTCAAAATCCAATGAACCCGATTCATATTGTCTATTGGAATCGGTTTCATTTAAAATAAAGAGAGGAAGGAATTCATACTAACATTATTAGAAATTTTTTTTTGGTAAAAAAAAAGAGAGAATAATAAGGTTGCTATGATCATACAAGTCTGGCCTGCATGACTCTCGCGGAGAAGCTATCCGAGCCTACAGGGTTCGTGTCTAAGTTTTCCTCACTTTTAACTCTTTCGAGCTCACGATTCATGTCGTCAAGCTGAATCTTGATGGTTTCAACATCTTTCCATCTATTATGAAGATTCCTCATCGTGCTGGATCTCTGCTCTAACGTTTTTACTAGCTCATCACGGCTTCTTCCAGATTCTTGGCCCATCGGGGTCTTGAGAGGAGAGTGTCCGAACTTTGAAATTACCTGAGACTCATCAAGATGTCTGATCGAATTTTTCAAGTTTTCGACCTCTTCGAGCTCTGCTGAGAGTTTCAGCTTCAATAGGTCAAGCTTCAGGACTTTTTCTTTGATTGGCTTCTTCATCCTTTCATTTTGGGCGGCGAGGACGTCTCGCTCGGCAGCAAGCTTCCTGTAGTCGATTTCTACATCAAGCAACTCGTCGGTGTTAACCAGCTTCTGCATTTTATCCATCATAACATGCTGCTCTTCGATTCTGTTCCTGAGGAGTTCGCTCGCTGTCCTCACCAAGAAATAACGCTGTTTTAGCAGCTTGTTTTCTTTAGTCAGCGGCTCAAGCGAGTCGATCTTCTGCTTTAACGCTTGGATCTCTTCATCCCTTTCATCGATCACTTTTTCGAAAATATCTCGATCTCTTTGCAACTCTTCCATTTGTGATAATAACGCTTGTGTTTTGTGGATATATTCCTTAAAACTTTTAATTTCCTCGTCTTTCTTAGCGAACTCTGCTTTTAGAAGACTCACTTCTTTCTCAATCTCTTTATTTTCTGCGAGCTCAGCCTTCAGTTTGGCCAGCTCTGCAGCAGATTGCTCAGCTTGGCTCCGGAGCTGAGCGTTTTGTTCCTCAGATTTTTTCAGTTTGGTTTCCAGGGATTTTAATAGGAAATTTGATGCCTGTGCGGCTTGAACCTTCTTCTTCAAGTCTTCATTCTGGTGCTCAAGACCAGCGATTTTTAGCTTGAGTGCCTCGATCTCTTCAGTGTATTCATTGCGAGTAGATGGCTGCTGTGACTCTGCCACAGGGTCTCGACTAGTTTGGGTCACTTGGACAAATGAGGGGTCTTTTGTAGTGGATGTCGGAAATGCTTCAGTCACAAGAATAGATTCTTGCTTTGTGTTCTTCGGAGACCTTAGTGTGAGTAGAGCTCTTAGCTTAGCGTTAACTGAGAGGAGCTCTTCGACCTTTTTAAAGGGCAAGACACGCTCCTTTTGGATGATCTCATTGTTTTCTTTCATCAACTCTCTGTTAATCATGGTCAAGCGGTCTAACTCTGCGCAAATTGCGACAAAGTTTTCAGGCGGAATTTGGCTTTGGTAGGGATTAGCTAGTGGTCAAGGCTTAGAATCGTTACTTTGGTAGGAGAGCCGAAGGCTTCTTTGCTTTTAGGACATTGTCTTTGGCCAGGTCTAATCTCAAAGGATTCATTTTCATCGGGTATTTTGATTTATTTTTATTCAATAAATCCAATAAACTTGTTTAAAAGTAATAAGAATTTAATACGCAACTATGAGTCTGATTTTTTAACAAGTTTCTTACGATAGCTCAGGACAAACGGCGGTCGGGTTTTTTCATTTAGCAGGCGATATCTGATAGATTGGAGATCCGCAGCCTAGAGAAGCCCACGAGATAAGCAAGGACTGTTGCGATCTCTGAGGGTGCCTATCGAATTTGGTAGGAGATTGATCATCGTTTCATCGTGGGAAGTGTGGAAGAAGAAGTAAGACTATGAAAAGTTCTGACGAAAAGAGAAAAACCAAAAGGTAGTTCAAATATAATTTATTTGTTGAAGGGTTGATGTCATTAAAAGTTAAAAAAAGCAAAAAACCACGAGTTTGATTAATATCTTTGGAAGATGCGAATTTTCTTGTTTAACGCATTCATTGTCCAGAATCTCATCTCATCAATTTCTTGCTTAATGGCGATACTGACTGAAATAGTTGTTAATCTACGTCGTCTGAAGATTTTCTTGTTAAAGGCAATGTGATTTCTGTCCTCTAAGGAGTTTTTATACAAAGCTGTCGGTAACCTAAAAATTTGAAGCTTTAAGGAGTCATTAAGAAATATCATAAATGGCTCTCATGATATCAAATATCTGAGGTGTTTAAAGCAATAGCAATACTTAGACTGGTCTAAAAGAGTTTATTTTGAGTCAATTATCCATTTATTGCTGATTAGCTTCAAGTATGACTTTTCATTGGTAAACAATATTGGGCTGGATTCCTAAAGGACTATATTAAGGAGTCTGAATTATTTAGTACATATATAATCGGACCTTTGATTGTTCGAAAAATAAGTTTTCACTCACTTCAGAACAAGAAACTATTAGACCACATTCGTATGAAATTCAACTAATTTTGCGCTATTGTTTAATGTCAGATTTTGGAATAAACTATTTCTCACAAGTAATAATTTCATGGAGACCGATATTTCGATAGCCAAATTACGCCTGAAAACTGACTGTTTCTAACTTATGAAACAAAACACTGAAAATTGAGTTCAAATGGTTTTTTTTTTGGGTTGTTTCCTCTCTCACTCTCTTCCTCCAAAAGAATTACTTCTCCAGCAATTTATAAGATGCAGGGTTTTGCTCTCAGAGAGCGCCATAGCGCAGCTCTTCATTTTTATAAGCCTCTTTTTAAATCGTAAGTATTCTCATTCAAGTAGACGTAAATGCACACAGCATTGTGTTTATCTATTCCAATAATAGGTCGTAATATCTCCTGAAAGCCGTTTCTTTTTTCTCTCGCAACAACTTGTAGCAAGCTCTTTGTTTGCGCTGAGAAAAAAAAAAATCAATATCGCAACAGCTGACCAAAAAAATTACCTGACATTTTTTCAGAGAGATGCTTTTGCTAAAGGATTAATGCGTTGAATTTAAAGAAAGATTTGCCTTCAAACTTGCATGATCAAGTCGTTTTACTTGAAAAAGTTTAACCCCAAATTTAAAGATAATCTTTATTTCACGGCTTGTTTCCTTTTTTTTTTTTGATATAAGGGCTCCCATTGCAATTTCTCAATGAAATAAATGCACCTACTTTCAAAACCGTATCCAATTTCGTCATAGATTTGACTTTTTCAATTGAATTTGTTCCTCGAAATAAGATTCCGACACTCTCTGGCATTACCCTTACATCCCCTTTATCTACCTCCTAGTGTTCATTGCCGATACTGAACCGTTGCGATTAGAAAATTCGAATGTACCCTTGATCATTAATTTCGAAAAATTCGATAAGCCCATATTTTTGCACTGAATAGAAACGCTCCTGAGGCGTTTATTCCCATTCCAATAGATAAGCTGAACTCCTGTTCAAAAAATTTATAATAATCGAACATAATTTCCTCATGATGAGAACAAGTCTGGTTCTTGGCTTCGCACTCTTACTCACCTTGAGTGCTGCATTCGATACTTCTGATGAAATTCAAAATTTCCATATGTGGGGCACCGGAAATGAATCTCCAACACTCGACATGGACGCGCTCCCTGAAAACTTCAGCTGGGCAAACGTCAACGGCACCAACTACCTCACTCAAATGAGAAATCAACACATTCCTGAGTACTGCGGGTCTTGCTGGGCTCACGCAGCTGCTTCAGCTCTCTCTGACAGAATAAAAATTGCTCGCAAAGCTGCTTTCCCAGATGTCAACCTTGCACCTCAAGTCCTCGCTTCATGCGGCCCAGGTAACGGTTGCAGAGGAGGCAGCCATCTCGCTGCCTATGATTACATCTACCAATACGGTATTTCCGAAGAAACTTGCTCTCCTTACCAATCTCGAGGCCATACCAATGGTCTTAAGTGCTCTGAGGGCATCTACTGCCAAACATGCAACGCTGATGGTGAATGCTACGTCCCTGATGAATGGGACGTCTACTATGTCCAAGACTACGGCGCATTAAGCGGAGAACAAGATATGATGAGCGAAATCTACCTACGTGGACCAATCGCCTGCTCGATCATGGCTAACATCCCACTTGATAACTACGAAGGAGGCATCTTATTCTTCAATGAAACTGATTACAAAACCAACCACGCTATCTCTATTGTCGGATGGGGCGTCGAAAATGGAACCAAATATTGGTTAATCAGAAACAGCTGGGGCACATACTACGGTAATGCCGGTTTCTTCAAAGTTATTAGAGGAATCAACAACTTCGGTGTTGAAAGTCGCTGCTCTTGGGCAACTCCAGCTAACATTGAGCCAGTGAAAAACAGAAGCTCGGCCTCCTTGTTCTATGGTAGCTCAGCTTCTTCTGCTACTTTCCTTCCAAAGAAGACCTCTTGTGCCATCAAGAAGGACATTAAGCCACTTATCAAGTCCCCTCAACCATGGACCTATCTCTCTGCCAACGACCTTCCAAGATTCTGGGATTGGAGAAATATCAGCGGAAAGAACTTCATCACTGCCGCCAGAGACGAAAGAGCCCCTAACTACTGCGGTGCTTGCTGGTCCTACGCTGCTACTTCTGTCCTCTCTGACCGTATCAACATTTTGAGAAAGAACGCCTGGCCAGTCGTCGTTCTCAGCCCTCAGGTCGTGATCAACTGCAACGCCGGAGGAGACTGCAATGGAGGAGACCCAATGGGTGTTTACAAATACGCTCACGAGAAGGGAATCCCTGAAGACTCCTGCATGCTCTATGAAGGCAGAAACGCTAATTCTACCAGCAGCTGCGACGCTTTCGATGTCTGCAGAACATGTATCGGACCTGCTCCTGATGAAGGAAAGCATATTCCTGAGAATTGCTGGGCTGTTCAAAAGTATGCCGCTTTCAAGGTCACTGAATACGGCCCTGTTCAAGGAGTGAACGCCATGAAGGCTGAAATATTCGCCAGAGGACCAATCAGTTGCGGTATTGAATCTACCCCAGGATTCGAGAACTACAAAGGCGGAGTCTACTCCGAATGGCAACTCAGCACCACCATCAACCATGTTGTTGCGATTATCGGTTGGGGTGTTGATAAAGATGGTTCTGAGTACTGGATTGGAAGAAACTCCTATGGACTCAACTGGGGAGAGAACGGTTTCTTCAGACTTAAAATGGGCAAGAATAACCTCGGTGTTGAAACTAGCTGCAGCTGGGGTGTTCCTGAAGCTCCTCAAGAATATCCTGCCACATATGAACCAATCAAGCCAAACGCAACTAACGGAACTGTCCCTGTCTAAGTGACTCGTAAAGCAAATATGCAAATGAGTTGTATTCATAGTTTATGGATTTAATATCTAATTGCGTTGATTGAGAAAAATTATAGTGACAATAAATATGTAGCAGCTCATTTAGCAAGTATCAAACGATTCTATAACCTATAGCTATGCAAATGAAAATCCGAAAAGAATTAGCATTTTATGAGAGTTACTAGCTGAAAGAAGAATAAAATGATCTGATCAATACTCACTGTTGAATTTTCACCTTCTTAAGGAGTTCTATTGAAACGGCAGATTCACAAATTTTGTAATGGAAGAAAAATTGAGATTGTAACTAAAAAAAATAAATTACCAAGTAAGCAAATTATTGTTGTTTGTACTAATCTGCAATCTTCGAAAGAGAATATTACTTGCTCCTTGGACGCGAAAGCCAAACTTTTTGATCGGTTGAGTTTTCCTCGAGATCCCTAAGAGCAGTTTCCACAAACTTGAGAACCTGAGAATAATTTTCAACTTTCAACTGTTTTTACTCTCAATCCTTACCTAATAACATTATTTCCATTTCACATGGTTTTGCTTGGAAATGCTTTATGTTTGCCCCAAGAGTAATTGAGATTCTCGAACTATTGCATATATTGGTATATCTGATTATCATGTGAATACCAGTCTACCTTCTATAGGTACATTCTAGACAGACAGCAAAGGAAAAGCGACAAACTGATTGGAAATCGTGGCGCTCGTTTGGTGCTAGTTTGTCAAGGTTCTCAACATCCAAATGACCGTAAACATTTGCAACGAGATAAATTTTGCGGCTAAGTCATTTTCTAAGTTTTTACAGGTTTAATATTTCAACATTACAGCATAAGCAGCGAAATTCAATCAATAAAGAGCTCCTTGTCCAACTTTGTTGAACTAAATATATATAACATGAAAAAGATCTTCTTGAATTCAATAATTTATTTATTAAAAATATCTATCTGACAATACTGCAATGAGTGGAGGAAGCAGTACCAAGAAGAACTCTCTGATGAATCTCCCTGAAATATCTCGAATTTTCGAGGATATTAAATCTAAATCCGACGACGGCAAAGAAAAAGCCAGCCTCGATCTTCGTTCTATATACTCCAAATACACAGAGCAATCAGAAGAGGTAAAACTACGCCTTTCTTCCTTGATCCAGACCAATTACCCTTTAGATATTTACAAGACTTCAGAAATACATCAACAGTGCAGACCTCAGCGAGAAAATGGGTAAATGACTCTCTATTGAGCACAGAAGGCGATAACATATCTAATTTATTTATGACGTTCTAGGTGGACTCATTGCTGTAGAGGCCCTCATTCCTGTCATCCAAGAGACCCAACAAATTACCTTCGTTAACAAATTCCTTTCAGTCATTTTCCAGCAATTCAGCAGCAACACAGATCAGAAAATTATCCAAAAGACAGCAGATGTTTTTGGCAAACTTGTGAAAGTTGGCGGTAATCAACAGCTTTGAAAGCTCTTAGAGCTGATGTAATCTTGAAAAGGTTCAAAAATCGATCAGGTCGTGATAGATGACCTTGATGAGGTGCTGAAATGGATCAAAGCGGACTCGCCAAAAGAAATAAAAAAATATTCTGCTTTGCTTGCGCTCAAAGAACTCCTAGTAGAGGCTCCGTACCTCTCCTCTAGTAAAATCTTCGTAGATAAATTCTTTCAGTCGATCTGGAGTCTCGTCAGGTCTCTACTTGATCCTATATTCAACGACTAACTTCTGAGATACTTAGAGACAAAAAGACTTATCTTAGAGATGCGGCCTTATCGTTCATTGAAGTTTGTATTAAACAGCTCGCACAAAGACAACGTAATTTTTTTTTGTCTCCATATTCAATACGTTGAATTTTCATAATATTTTTTTTAGTGAATTTACAGAGAGAATGGACGCAGCAGATCCTCATAGAAATCGAAAAGTTCAGAAACTCGTCGGATCCAGACATTATTATTGGAAATATAACCTCGTTGCGGAGTCTCCTGAAACACTTCAGAAAGGAATTATTCGAGGAGAATAAGACTCTTGATGTGGGAGACTATATCATGGCTCATCGAAATGACAAACACCCAGTGCAGCTTTCAGTCATACAGACCATTCCGGTGCTTGCAGCATTCAATCCGAGCGTTTTTGTGACCAAGCATCTCAGAACGAGTGTGCTTTTTCTGCTTGATATTGCGAAAACGGCTAAGGACTCCAAAATCAAGTCAAGCTGCTATTTCAACCTCGCCAAACTCATTGATCTCGTTGATATTAAATATCTCCAGGACTACCTGTCTGATATAATGAGCGCTCTATCATACGAGCTCGAGAGATTCAACAAGCCTACATGCATCGAGGTGATCAAGTGCTTCCAGAGTCTCAGCAGCAAGTTCAAAAAGAAAATTTTAGAAACCGCGAATTTGAATCGTTATATTGACACCATTCTGATCAATGGGCTCCATCCGCAGAGTCTTGAGGTCCTCACAGAAATCAGTAAGATGGAATCGAATGACACTCGTTCTGTTGAAACGCAACTCAAGCTGTTGTACATGATTGGCTATGTGTTACAAGGGGAAATCTATCAGTTCAAGGAAAAGCATCTAGAACATATCCCAATGAAAAACGTGTTGGAGTTTCAGAAGAGAATCTCCGATGAGCCGAGTATCGATAAGAAAGAGGCAGCGATTGCTCAGGCGTTGCAGGCGCTGACGAATTACGATTTTAGTGACGTAGCGAAGGTGCATTTATTTCATTGAGAAATTGCAATGGGAGCCCTTATAT
>ENA-UOUE01000045-UOUE01000045.1-compost-metagenome-genome-assembly--contig:-NODE-45-length-85735-cov-7.986283_pt1 | contig 85735 bp, 68 predicted proteins | sample MGYA00238146_ERZ747223 | MGnify/ENA primary metagenome ERZ747223 (study PRJEB28781, sample SAMN06268865) | compost metagenome | isolation source: single cell | place: USA: California, Emeryville, Joint... | reverse complement strand
TATAAACCATGGTTTAAGAATAATCAAGGAGAATGGAGAATGAAAGGGCAGTGTCGACATGGTTGCCCGTTTCAGCTACATCTAAGTGTAGGACTAGACCCAAAACAAGGAACAAAACCATGCATTAACACTGCATATGTAGTGGATGATAAACATACAAAAAACTGCCAAAAGTCAGGTAAATCTCACTAAGTCTAAGTCTGTGAAGCAGTATTCTTGAATAATATTTATTAGACTCTACTTAAGAGAGAAACAATTCATTCGTTTTGACATTTGAGTCTTTAATTGCATAAGATCCAAAAGGAATTTAAAAATCAGTAATGTCTAAAGAACCTTTTGTCTTGTTGCACAGTCTTTTGATTTGAGGAATGAATGCCTTTCTTGAACAATTAAAGAGAGAAACTATAATCATGAGTTAGTGAAGGCGATTCAGAGTTAGTAAAGGCCTAGTTTCTAAGTTATGAAACGTCTTAAGTAATTTGCAATTCATGATACTTCAACATTGAAAAACGAACCTCCTAATGGTACTCATGAAACACTGCTTTGATACTGTAACACTAGAGTAAAAACCAAAAATCCCTCTGCAGTCGATGTGTGTCTCATCGAGATCAGCGAGAGTCATGGGTTGGTTGAGGAATGACTGACTAGCAGCACCGTTAGGGATCGATAATCTTTTGAGGGCTTTCTCGATTCCTCAATTTCATAAATATTACGATGACTGCAATGCAATTATTGAGACTCCCATAACTGCACCAAGCACGCCACCTAAGGCAGCTCCGACTTTTTTTGCCACAGGGAAATTAGTCCTCTCAAATTAAACCACATATAGGTGCATCCTGCAGACTCGAAACAAGGCGGAGTAGAAGGCATTTGATTCAAATTCGAATTGATGTATTTTAAAACTAATTAAATGCAGTGGAGGAAGGATCTGAATACTAAAGAAGAGTAAACATTTAGCTAAAGTTCGGTCTTTTGATGTCCTCGTTGAATTAGATTGATAAAGGGCAGTTAGACTTGAGGGGAAACACGAATATGGAGTCAAAGAATTAAGTCAGAAATGTGAAGAATATGCAGTGATATTAATATAAGGACATTTACAGTAATACTACGGCTAATATTATAATGATTCAGTTATTTTTTGGTTGATAAGAATGGCAGAATTTTTATGATACCGACTGGACTAATGAATTAGTCTCTTAGATTACAAATAAAAAAATTGAGAAAAAATGTTCAAATCAGATATTAATACATTAGAAGTTTATGCAAAGCACTTCTGCCTGGGGTTTTGTATTTTAAAGTTTTTATATAGGTCAAAGGCCTGTGGGGTTTTGGAGTTCGAAGCCCGAGTAGTATATGTTATCTTTCCTTGGATTTTGTAATCCAAGACCAGGAGACCAAGAAGTATGTGGCAACTCCATTTCGGTGAATTTTTCTTTCTTTCATTATATTTTCCTTTGAGCCTAATTCTCGCCATGATAAACTAATATATTTATATTGAACTCAAAGTACCGTTTTCCTGAAGAAAAAATTGTTAAAAGGCAGGTAATAAGTCCATCTCAAGCTTTCTCTGGGAAGCGGAAAAGAATAGGAGAATGTATTTATGTTTAAAAAGGCCCCCTAAATTCAGATCGTCGTATGTCAGTCCACATATATTCTAGGATTAAACATTCTTGACTCATTTATTTTCACCGCTAACACTATTGGGATCTTCAACCATCATTGCTAGGATTTGTTTTTAGTCATGTGTGAATAATTTATTTTATATAGATATATAAAATACCGGGCACACACAAGGCAACAAACAATGACTTATTTCTTAGGAGGAGGAGTAACGAAATTGGGGCTCTCTCCTTTGGTTCTAATATCAATTATATTATGTATGGTCGTTTCGCAGATGGCCGATAAGGCTTCTTCAGTGAAGTAAGCTTGATGGCCAGTCACAATAACGTTAGGGAAAGTCAAGAGTCTGGCCAGGATATCGTCTGTGGGAATTTCTGCTGAAACGTCTTTAAAGAAGATGTTTTCTTCTTGCTCATAAACATCTATTGCAAGTCCAGCGATCTTTTTTTTTTTCAAGGCATGTATCGCGTCCTTCGTGTTTATCAATGCTCCTCTGCCAGTGTTAATGATGATAACATTTTGCTTCATCTGATCAAAAGCATCCTTATTGATGATATACTTTGTTTCTGGCGTCAAGGGACAATGGAGTGAAATGACATCGCTATTTTTCCAAATCTCCTCCAATTTCACCAATTTGCCCCCCATTGCATTCATTTCTTCACTTTCTTGAATATCGTAGTAGATAATGTTCATTCCAATTCCTTTGCAGATGCTCGTAAAGCATCTTCCAATCTTGCCGGCTCCAATAATTCCCACAGTTTTTCCGTGTAAGTCAACTCCAACAAGTCCGTCAAGAGCAAAATTGTTTTCCTTAGTTCTATTGTAAGCTTTATGGATTTTTCTGTTTACAGCAAGTAGCAAGGCCATGCCATGTTCAGCAACTGCGTAGGGAGAATAAGCAGGAACACGAACAACTCTGATGCCAAGTTGTTGGCATGTATCGAGATCGACATTGTTAAAGCCAGCGCACCTGAGAGCTATAAGATCAATTTTCCTCTCCTTCAAGACTTTGATACAGTTCGTGTTCAATTTATCATTAACAAAAGCGCAAACCGTGTCAAATCCTTCAAGCGTTCTGGCGGTTTTCTCGTTAAGCTCTTCAGTATGATAATCGATAAAAAGCCTCTTTTTTGCATCAAGTTTGCCATTCACTCTATTGAAATAATCGATATCATATTTTTTCGCTGAGAACAGCGCAACTTTGGACAAAGGAGGCTTGGAGCTAGCAAACGAAGCCCCTGGATATTTAAAGAGACTGTTTGCTGGAGCCAAAGAAGCTCGGATGATGTTAGTGATCATTTTTTGTTTTTACAAGATTCTAATATAAAAAGGAAATTCTATAAGTTCTTAAAAACCCGAATTTATTCAGGGTTTTTTTTTTTAATATCTTAAGAACATTATGAATTTCAGTTTTAGATTTACTTCATTTTCAGTTTTCACCTTGACTAAAGAGAGAGTGAGAGAGAGAAAAAAAAAGAGATATATATGGAAAGACTCTCCTCTAAGAGTTACTTTTGATGCAAGGCTGACTTTTGGCGAAAATGCTGAAGGATTGACAAATTTCAATGAAAGAACGTTTTCGTGTCTCAGAGAACAAACAATATACCTATAGGCTTTAAATAAAACAGTACATGAGAAGAAGAAATAAAAAAGCTCTTCTAAATTGAAATTAGATTCTAATTTCATCGAAATTAAAATAGCAATTAACTATAATCACACTCTTATTCTCAATTCTGATGTTTATTATTTGGACCGGAAATGCATACTTGAAATCTTGATCTATTTTTTTTTTGTTTACAAAAAAAGGGTACTGATAAACCCCACAAAAAAAAATAAAAAGGGAAGAGAAACAGAATCTCTCTCTGAGGATAACGACTCCAAAGAAAGTCTCTCAGGTCCTGTTCTTTGAAGATTTGAAATCGTGCAAATCTAAAAAAAAAAGTGAAACCAACAAAAAAGTGATCACGATTGGAAATATCCTTGATTAGATGAATGTAGATCTTGGTATATTGCACTCAAAGCAAAACTAAGATAAAAGATGAAAACTAAGAAAGCTTCTCCAATTAGCAAACAAATTTATTCGTTTTTTAACTATATATTTCACTTTTTGACATTGGTTCTAAAAGGTTCTTGTGCCTATCTTAAGTTCGAGAGTTTCGGGCTTTTAGCGATGACATATACAAATTTTGACTGAGTTTATGATACATATTCAACATAAAACTCCTCACAATCACTCAACAAAGTGCTATCGATGCTCTTCCATCACTCCTTGATTATTTTACTTAAGAAAAACCAGCTATACATAGTGTTAAATTGATTCATATCAATACCATGATCAATAAAACAGAAAAACAAATGACAAACCTGTATACTTCTGCTTTTTACTGAGAATTTCAAGCTATTGAAGTTTAGGCGGGAGATTTGATATTCGTGAGCCTAGCAAGCAATCCTTTGACACTTCCCAGTTCTTTTTTCGTGTTTTCCTCATTGATTCTTGCTACTAACGGATAGAATTTATTTGCCCAGCCCTCAATACTGGCTTTTAATGCAGTCTCACTTGAGAGAGAAAAAATTTAATCTCATTAGCACTAAAGGTCATTAAAGTTTGTTATTTACAGGTTTTTCTTTTCTGTCCATGGTCTGATTTGGTCTTTGGTAAAGATTCCGACCATTACAGTTAGTACATCATCCTTCTTTACTGGAGGATCCAGATTTTCTTCTGGGACTATTTCACATTAATTTTACTCACTTTAAGCACTAATTACATGCTTTCAATGCAGCTCCAGGTTTGGTTTTCAGCTCATTTGGGAGGTGATTCGTATTCCCATTCACAGTGGCCACATTTTGTCTAACCCAATCACAAACACCATGGACAAAAACAGATGCGAGAGTTCTCACGTAGCTTCAGAAAGCAAAGGCTATAATCACTAACAACAGGCTTGCTTACTTTTTAGTTGCGTCATCTTTTTTGAGTTTAGGATCCAGAGCATACGGATTTAGAATTATTTTGTGGATCATTACTCGTACAATGAATAAAAACATGAGAATCATTTTAGTTCTCTCAGGAGTTTGATTCCTTTTTAAGATTGGATTAGGCTATTTCATCAAAAGAGATTGATACGTGAGCCCACCGAACGAATTGTAACTGAACCTTTGTAGCTCCATGTCGAACATGAATGAATTTGGTAAAAAGCCATGGCTAAATCCAACTTTAGCTGAACAAATGGCATACATCAGTTTGAAAGAAAAATATCATCGAGTAGCTTACCAATATAATTGAGTGCTTGCTTAGGGAGCATCTCTTCAGTTGTAATTTGATCCATTCCATTCATAATTAATCTCAATTTGTCCTATACAACAATTATTAATGATCATAATGATCCTCTGAATTTGGGTTGTTTACCGCGATATCTTGACAGCGAGGACCAGTCTCTGTGTCCTTTGGTTTTTTCCCATTAATTTCTGAGATGATGTTAGGTTTCTTGATATCTGTTATGATCTATGCAACCGTTCTTTATTTCGGTGAAATTGGTAATAAATGTTTACCGCTTGCATCCCTTTCGCTGCAGCAGTCTTACACCAGTTTGTGATTGCCTATTCAAATTGTAGAAATGGCGGAATGTAACTTGGTTAAATAAGAAAGAACTCACATCCATAACGAGCCCCAGTTCTTCATTGTGGCTTTCCATCGCCACTATGCGCTTGTCCATACATTTATCAAGCGCATAATTTTCGAATAAAGTTGGCCACATTCGAGCCCAAAGCAATGCACGGAATTTTAGTTTCTTTTTTATTCTAAATTTGCGTGGTTCAAACAGTTTTCAGAATAAATATTTGGAATTATTGATAAATTCATTACTTCGCTTTAGCTTCTTCCTCTTTTCGTTTGGCTTCTTCTTGTTTAGCTTTTTCTTCAGCGAGAGCTTTTTCAACAGCCTCAGCTTCTTGCTTTTTTTTCGCCTCTTTTCCGCCTGTTAATATGGTCATCTCTTCATTATTTTGGATAAAGGCCTATTTACCTCCTCTTCTTTCTTCAAAATCACCCAAATCTCGATCTCCTCTTCTTCCTCTCCCAGGCATTCTCCTTCTATCTTCTTCTTCGTAGTAGTCCTCCTCTTCCTCTTCATCTTCGTCATCCAAGCCCTACAGATTTCGATAAACTCTCTCTCAAAATATAGCCCATGCATTACCAAAGCATCTAATAGTTTTTCCAGCTGGGCCTTCTTGCTTTTGGTGAGCTTTTTCTTTTCTGCAAGCAATGCATGATTTTATCTGGAGATGACTGGAAAATGATTACCTTGTACTTCTTGCTCGTGACTTTGGAATAAGATTAGATAAATTTGAGGGAATGAGTGCTCATATTACCCTGCATTTGGATTGAAGACAAACGGCATCATGCCTGGCTGATATTTCATCATAGATAATGGGTGATTTGCTATGAAAGGGTTTGCTCCTATCCCGCCCCTTAGAATTATTTTTAGTTGATGAAACTACAAAGGGTATTTTGGGTTACATGTTCTGCGAGACTTTAGGAAGAAAGGGATTTTGATTAGGATTATATTGTGGAAGTGGCCCTTTGTATTATTATTGAAATCAATATTTCGTCCAAAATATTTGTTTTACTGTTAAAATTGTTTGCAAGCCGATCCCAGGTGTTCTGTTCGATCAAATGATGCTTTTTCATTTCACTCTCTAACTCAAGTTTCTTTATTTTTCTTTCAAGATCCTTGTTTTCTGCATGTGTTCTATCTTCTTTTTCCTCAGTAATATTCTTTGCAAGTGACGTTAAAATTTGATTCTGTTTCTCCAAACTGTTCATCATCATATCAGATAGTTTATTTCTTTTCGGCTTGCTGTCTTGCTCTCCTTTCACCATCTCAAGAAGTTTCATAATAAAGTTCATGTCGGATCCTCCGTTCATTGTGCCAGGATATGTGAATGGTTGAGTTGGCTGCTGTTGATATGGATTACTTCCTCCTCCACCGCCACCGCCTCCATAGGGCGAATAATAGTTCGGCGAGTTAAACATCATGTTCGCAGTTTGTTGAAATGTATTCGGGGTATAACTCTGTGAGTGATGTATCATTGGAGGTTGTTGACCTTGATATCCATGAGTAATCGGAGTCTCCATCCGTTTAGGTATAGATGGTTTAGAAGGTGGACGAGAAATATCTCCCAGCAAATCATCTAGCCCACGGCCACCGCCTCCACTACCTGTCGATTTTTCAAACGCACTGAGTAAGGCCAATGCATCGCGTTCTCTGTCTCTAGAGCTAATCTCTCGTCGTTCAGATGCTTTTTGGCGCTTTTTCTCTAGCTCCATTCGCTCTCTCTTTTGTTTTTCTACTTCTTGACGGAGGATATCTTGCTCATACGCCATCCTTCTCATCTGCTCTTGTTGTTGTTGCATGTACATTTGTTGTTGATACATTTGTTGCTGGTACATCTGCTGTTGATACATCTAATTGCAATTGAACTGTATCAGAAAAAGGATTGGTCTCCTCGAAAATTACTTGATTATTATAATCCTGCCCATAAGGTCCTGAACCTCCGCCGAATCCTCCTCCTAACCCTTCTTGGTATCCATCATTCATTCCAGGCTGTCCCATGAGACCTTGATCTGTAGGATATGTGGGCTGTCTAATGTCAAGTACATCAGCTTCTCATGAAGACACGCACGAAGGCTCAGTTACCTGTCGTTTGGTATCTGTAGTGTTATTGTGGGCTGTGTATTATCATTTCCGACTTCTCGGTCTGGTTTTGGCTTTGGTTTACCAGCTTTTTTCGCTTTCTAGAAGAAGAATGTTTTTCAAATCATCTGGAGAAAATTAAGTTAGGATGCATACCTTTGTTTCTGCCATTTTACACCAAATGGTGAACTCAAATGAACCAGTTGAATTATTTACAACTTATATTCTAATTAATCTCATCGGAAATAGAACTGGAAATTCTGCAGGAATACATAAATTACTTAAACATCCACATTCACTGCTTTCTCTAACCAAGGAGGAAAAAAATATTTACTTTGAGTTTGTTTCCTTCTGGGTGCTATTTCAGAAACAAATACAACCAAATTCCGTTCATAGCATTCAGCGACATTAGCGAGATATACCCATTAGCAAACAATTCTTCGAATAAGGGCTTGCAAATCTTGTTAATAGATTTGTGGACCCGTCATTTATTGGTTTTTATAAGATTGGTCGATATATTCATTTTGATGTCTTTAAGACTGCTAATCTTTCAAACACAGAAATAGAATGAAGTTTTCAAGAAGCTGAAATTCAGGGATTTTAGGGAGAGAAGCTTTTCATATTCCTTATCTCTTTGCTCCTTTTAAGAGTTTGAATACACAACTTTGTCTTTAATGAGAAAGAAATGAGAAGATACTTCTCTCATAGTGTCAAAATACCAGAATTCGATAGATCTGCAACAAACATCTTCATATGTGGCTGGAAAAAAGGCAAAAATTTTATTAACTTCTTGCCTGAGTAGGCTAGACTTTTCCTTTTCTGTAAAAAATTATGACCAAAGTTTTATTGTAGCAGTTTAAAGATCTGGAAACCAAGAAACAAATTATGAATGATTTACCTCGGAGCGCCAAATCTGCAAACACCACACTCACAAATGATGAGAAATCGAAGCATTCTCAGAAAAAAGAGGAGTCTTTTTCCCGTCATACCCAAAACGATGCTTCTCAAAAAGAAAAGACAAAAATTCACTCAAGTGCACCTTCACAAGAGCAAAAAATGTCAAATTCATCTCGAAAAGAACCTCCTGAGAGAAAGTCAAAAAAAAAAATCATTGATAAACATGGAACGCCTCCAAAAACTCGGCAAAATATTTCTTCCCATCAACACTTGGCAGTCAAAAAGAATTATAAAAAAGAATTAACTGAAAATGAGAGGAAAGGTCTTGTGGTAAAGGACTTGTTCACCAGCAGCAGCTCAATATTGCATTTTACATTAGCAAAAAGATTTGCAAGAGAAAATGGAATTAAAAGCAGCGTGGGAGCGATCAATGGAAGAACAAAGAGCCCTTCGAATGCAAGTAATAATTTAACCTACATTTATAAGGGATATCGAATTAGGCGCTCGAAGTTACAGCAAAGGATTCAGAAGGTGGGTTACTGGGAAAGTTTCATCAATTAAATGAGAAGCAAGCTCACAATATGGACCCGCTGATCGATCATCTAATTTCCTATGATTATGGTTCGGATCTGCAAGATGGTCCTAGGTATCGAGTTCCAAATGATTTTTCGTCATATAACGAATACAGGACAGTCTTTGAGGTTTTCTCTTTTGTTACATAATTCTCTTCTTCTAAAGCACGCTTTAGCCTTTAATGATGAATGAATACATCCATAATATTAAAGGGATCATTCAGCAGGCTGCTAAAACGAATTCTGAATCGACTTGCCTGCAATGCAAGTTTCGTCTAGAAAGTTTGGGGAAGGAAGGAGATCCTACATACATTGAACTTAAAGAAAAAAAGAAGAATTTGAATGAATTTGTGAAGGGAGGCACAAATAGCATTTTTTCACTTGGCTGTGCTAAAAACTACCTCGTCTTGATTTCTAAAACGTGCAAGATTGAAGTGCCTAAGGTTAATAATAATACGTTCGACCTCCAAGAATTCTTTTTCATTGGATTTCTTCTTGTTAATGAAACCAAGTTCTCGGAATCACCCAGGGCTATGATTAAAGTAAGCCCTACAAAATTTCATCTAAAATTTGGAGATGACTGGCATGATTGCTATGTTACTCCCATTGATAAAATCACCACAATGATTCGGTAAGTCAATACCTCTATTCCTAAAGCATCAAAATAATATTTCCCGATCACTTTACAGAGAGTATTTCGCATTGAAAAGGTTGGAGTTTTCGGATGTCTGCAATTCTGTTTTAAAGCCACAGCTTGTAGCTAACATCCATAACAGCGAAAATCATGGTTTTAACTGCTGCTATCATCATCGTCCCTAAAAGTACAATCCTAGAACTTTTTGAGAAATTCTTTGGTGCAATCAAGAATGAATTTAATCAAAGTCAGCTTGAGTCAATTAAAACAATTTGCTTATCTGCAGAAGGAATAAATCTATTGCAAGGACCTGTAACAAGAGACCGAAACATAATGATATTATTTTGCTCATTATAGCCAGGAACCGGGAAAACACATACATTGGTAGGTATCGTTTCGGGATTAATGCACTATCTCAAAAACTCAAAGACAAATATCAGGAAGCACATAATGGTAATAATGCGGAAAGCTTGCTGCTAATCGGTTCTTCAGATATGTACGCCTTCAAATACTGCTATTGATGAAATTATCATGCGACTCTGCACTTTCGGACTTTATGACGAGAATGGTTGTCGATATAAACCAAATATTGTCCGAGTTGGATTGCTCGATCGGAACCCTCCTGAAATTGTAAGACGTCAGTCAATAGAGTATCTTGCACAGCAGGAATTGAACAATATGAGAACATTCGATCGAGATGAGGTTCAAAAAGATAGATTTTGTTGTTTGCTCACGAAATTGTCTTTAATTCTAGAATGAAAAAACCATTCATCAAATTCAAGAAGAATTGCTCCAATTGACCAAGAAGATTGAAAAACTCAGAAACTCTCTTGACGCTGACAAAAATACCCTTTCTTTGCTCTCCGAGAAGAAAAGAGTCCTCTATTCTAAATTCAAAGATCGGCAAATGATGAGACAAATGGAGAAAGTAAGGGCTGCAACAAAAATACTTCGCATAAAATGATTCTTCTCTTTCTTCAAAGGAAAAATATAGTGAAATTGTGCAGAGAATTCTCTCTAGCAGCGATATTATCTGTTGTACTTTGGGAAGTGCTGGCTCAGATAAATTAGAAAGTTTCCGAAATTACATTGAAGCGGTTATTGTAGATGAATCCGCTCAAGTGACTGTTTCGTCTCATTGGTTTGTACTAATTCTTTGTAGTGTGTCGAAGTCAGTAATATCATTCCATTGCAATACTGCCCAAAAAAGCTCATATTAATTGGGGATCCCAAACAACTCCCTGCCACTACATTCAGTCCAGATGCAAACCAATCTTTATTCAATCGGAGCATGTTCGAAGTAAGAAAAAATTTTTCGATCTTCACATAACTTTGGCTCATCATTTGAAGAGAATCTTAAACACTGGGGTTAATCCCTATTTTCTAAACGAACAGTATCGCATGCAACCCAATATCCGAAAATTTCCATCTCAAACGTTCTATGAAGATCGGTACATCAATTTATCTAATTCGTTGAATTAATAAATATATATATTTGAAGTTTGATTGATGCTCCGAGTATTTTGGCGAGAGAGTTTCCAGGGTACTTAACGAAATTAAAGGAACAGAATATACTCTTCATTGATATGAAATTCTCTATAGAAAAGCAAGAAGAGCTCTCATATGTCAACCCTGAAGAAGCAAAGTAATTAATATCCTTTTTTACATCATGACCTGTTATTCTGCTTTAATTCAGCTTGGCCGTAAAGATCATGAGCCACTTCATAAATATTTGTGTCAGAGCAAATCAAAAAATTAAAGAGAATCTTGGCATCATTTGCCCTTATAAAAAGCAGGCAGTTTACATTGACACCCTCTTCAGAAATAGTCATGAGATTGAAAATTATAAAAAATACCTCGAGATCAATACTGTTGACTCTTTTCAAGTCTCTATTAAAAACGATTCCTCCAAAGAAATGATAATCAATTCTAGGGTAAAGAGAAAGATCTGATCTTATTATCGACAGTGAGGGCTAATAAAGACATCAATTTAAATAAAGACAGGTCTAATATCATTGGTTTCCTGAACGATCTCAGAAGAATGAATGTAGCGATAACTCGACCAAAATACGCCATCATCATCATAGGTAAAAAATTGAATGCTCGGACCGAAAAATATTGAATAATTTTCATACAGGAAACTCTGATACGTTATGCAGTCATGAAACTTGGAAGCAACTTATTGAGTTTTACCACAATAACGATGCCTACATAAATATACCAACAGCAGCTCATGTTGATCGGGCTTTTGAGCTCATATTCTCTAAATCATCTGTTCCTAGTGGGTGGAGGCGTTTTGAGAATCAATTGAAATATGGCTCTAGTGTTGATAAAAAAACCACATTACAGGAGTATCCCCTGCCTGATTTCTCAAAAGGGCTACAGTTCTCTCAGAAAAAGATAAGCAATGTTCTGCCCCTGGTCAGTCGAGTGATATCGTTGGAGTCCCTTAATCATAAGATTCCAAAGACCGTAAAAGGAAAAAATTACTCTAAATCGAGCACAGGTCATACATCCGACAAGAAAACGCATTCGCAATATGAAGCCTTGCTGCCAAAGAATATCAAAGGTGAGCTTGACATGATTTCGAAGACAAAGAAAAAGGTCAAAAAGGCTGAAGAAGGCAACAAGGGAACACCTTCAGAAGAAGGAGAAGCTGGGACGTCTCTTCGGTCTTTAATTTCCAAACCTGTTAAAAATAAAAAAACAGTTGAAGCAATTATATCTGATATTTTCTCTGGTTGACGTCATTTCAGTGTTTTGAAAGAAACATTGAAGTAAATACTCTACTATATCAATAAGAGATCAATTTCTGACGATAACCTCATTTTCTCTCAATTGATCTAAAAATCAATCTATCAAATTCCCAAAAAAAAAAATATCAAAAAAATTAAAAATACTGAAATCCCTTCATTTAGGAAGTAAAAACATTTCGGCAAACTCAATTTGCAAAAACACTCGTCTAAAATATCTATTATATATTTAATGCTTTTTCAAAATAACTTTGGAAAAAAAGTTATTTCTCTCTTGGAACCCCATTTATCCTTTAGTTATTAGATGTATCCTCAAGAAAGAGAGAAATATAGAGACTCGGTAGCTGTCTTTGTTATCTAAATCTTTTCAAAGAGCTATAATTTATGATTTTAATTTATTTCTGAGTAATTGACTTTCTTGATCACTTGTTTCACGAATAAAATTTATTGATACTTCAATCACACGTGTTAATGTTCAAAATTCTGGTTGCCACCTAAAACAGTTTCTTCACAATAAGCATGAAAGTTTTTGAGCAGCAGGTGCTCTTAGTGATTATCTAAATCCCCAATACACGTAAGTCCATCTAAAAAGTCATCAATTTACCATTCTTGTTTATCAGCATCTTGTTAACTCGCAGAAGTACTGTACATATGCCAATGATTAAGGAACGTTTAATAGAATTTCCGATTCGGTTTCACCTTAGCAATGAAAGAAAAATTACGGAAACACTAATCTTTTTCGCAGAGACAACTAGTAAAGATGTGCGGAATGTCGATGAGAAGCTTTATAATAGATCTGGTTAAGCTAGTAGAGTCTCGGTATTGAGTAAATATATAGGTACTAAGTCCTGCAACATACGAACGAAGTATGATAATTTAACATGAAAACTAAAGCTCATAGCGTCTGAATTTTGCTGATGTGTCAGAATGATTATTGAATTCTTAATTATAATCTAAAGTATATTTCCAGAAAACATCGAGGTATCTAAATGGGCTGTGGTCAAACCAGGCAATCTTTTACTTATTCAATTCCTATTACGTCTCCCGAAGATGCTAAAGGAGAGACGGCCATATACAGAGCGCTCAGAGCGCGGGATGGACTGATAGGCTCTTTTCTGGATGCTCCGGAGGTGAAGACTTATCAAGATGTTATCTTACGAGCAATCCGCTTGTATGGTCACAAGGAATTCCTCGGAACTCGAACCATGAACGCAGATGGCAGTCTTGGTGGGTACAAATGGAAGACTTATAACCAAGTACTCGAGATTGCAACAAATTTGGGCTCAGGACTAGTTAATTTAGGTCTCACTCCTCCTACAGGCGAGCACAACGGGAAAAAGCTGAATTTTATAGGTGTCTATTCCAAAAACCGAGAAGAGTGGTGCTTTGTCGATTGGTCAGCCATCCTATACGGTCTGACTGTTTTACCTATCTATGATACTTTGGGTCCTGAGGCTGTCAAATTTCTGTTTGACCAGACAGATGTCATCACAGTTTTCCTCTCTAATGACCACATCAACAGTTTACTTAAAGAAAAAGAAGCTGGAAGAACCAACAAACTTGCCAATCTCATTGCATTTGAGAATCCCACTCCAGAACAGAAACAGAAGAGCGAGAAATTCGGAATCAAACTTCTCACAATTCATGACGTCATTGAAGCTGGTAAAGCGAACAAACAAGAAATTGCCAAAGTATATCCTGATTCAATCTTCACATTTTCATATACCAGTGGAACAACGGGCACTCCAAAAGCTGCGATGATCACCCATGGAAGTTTCGTTGCATTGGTAGGAGGTATGAAAGAGAATCCGGATTATAAAATGTTTTCAACAGATGTTTACCTGTCTTATTTGCCATTGGCTCATTCTTTCGAACGTGTCGCTTATTGTCTTATGATTTCTCACGGTGCAGCGATCGGATACTATAACGGAGATGTTCTGAAGCTCAAAGACGACATCCAAACACTTCGACCGACAGTCTTCTTCTCTGTACCTCGACTCTTCAACAGATTCTATGATGTCATGAAAGAAGGTCTCAGTAGACTAACAGGAACCAAGAAGAACATCGCTGAGAAGGCTCTGGCCACTAAACTTGATAATCTGAGACGAACAGGTTCGGTCACACACGCCTTATACGATAGAATTGTCTTCAAGAAAACAAGGGAAGTTATGGGAGGACGTCTTAGATTCATGATAACTGGGTCAGCTCCAATTTCACCTGAAGTGCTCGATTTCCTGAAGGTAGCCATTTGTTCCCCAATTGTAGAAGGATACGGCTTGACTGAAACGAACTCTGGATCCTTCTTAACATACATCGGCGATCCAATATCTGGACATGTCGGAGGTCCCTCCTATTGCACAGAATTCAAGCTTGTAGACGTTCCCGAAATGGAATACTTCTCAACTGACAAAGACGAATCGGGTCAGCCTAGACCTCGTGGCGAAGTGTGTATCAGAGGACCCACCATCTTTATAGGGTATTACAAAGATCCTGAAAAGACTGCTGAAGCCATTGACAAGGATGGCTGGTTCCATTCTGGAGATATTGGACAAATAAACCGAAATGGTGCATTAAAACTGATTGATAGGAAGAAGAATATCTTCAAACTTGCAATCGGTGAGTACATCGCTCCAGAGAAAATCGAGAACATTTATGTTACATGTCCTTCAGTTACGGAATGCTTTGTCTATGGAGACTCCTTACAACACTATCTCGTTGGGATCATTTTCCCTGATCAAAATTATATTACTAAACTGGCGACTGAGCTCGGTATTAACGGGTCGTTTGAGGAACTCACTAAGAACAAATCGATTATCAAAAAGGTCCTTGACGAGATAACAGAGAAAGGGAAAGAGTTGAAACTAAATTCATTCGAACAGGTGAAAACGATCTATCTTGAGACTGTTTCATTCATGGAGAGAGATATTTTAACTCCAGCTTTCAAAATCAAAAGGTTTGAGGCGAGAAAGTATTACAAGGACATCATCGATCAATTATATAAAGAAGGACTCCCAAAATAAAAGTATTCCAAGCTGAATTTACTAAGTTATCTCCATACCAAAACTGTTTGACCCTTCTTAATATAAATACTATAAGATACATAGTCACAAGGGCAGGAACTTAAGAAATTAATTTGAGATAAGCATTCATCGAAAATAATAATAATGATAAAGTTACAAAACCCCAATACCTTAATAAACGCAGACATCTTAGCGAGATCCCTCTGTTTAATCAAAAATAAGAACAAAATCATTGTAAATCCGGATTTTTGAGGAGCAATGCTGCAGAAATATAGGTGCAAGTCTCACACTTAGGACTAGGTTTTTGATGACATTTGTGAGAGTTGTAGGGTTGAATCCTCTAATTCATGTTGATATTTCTATCATTACACTGCTGAATTGGAGAAAAAAAATAATTTTACAAATCTTAGATATGTGATAGAATATATCCCATATTGAATTGCATGATCTCTGGGGGAGGGAGTTTGGGAATCTGACTTCTCGCTAATAAAATTTTTTCTCTATTACAGTATCTTTTTGCTAACTTTGGTTCATAAGATCATAAGTCTCTCTACCACTATATCCCAGCCTTTGACTTCACTTTTTGAAATATTTTGATTTTGATGCTTGTTACAATTTTCACCTAATTCTGATTATATCCGACTGCGCATAAGCCCAACATGCAGCGAAAATAAGGATAAGAGCTCGACTCACGACAAAACACAAAAAACAAAAAATTAAAGGGCTTTTTGCTGTGCTTCAATGAGTCTTTGGCACTTTTGGTCAAAAGAAGCTGATAATCCTTCCTTTATATCAGTGAATGGATTAAATAAGTCTTGCAGATATAAATCATGGATAGCTTTAAAGATCTAATGGTCAATGATAAGTCAGCAGCTCCAAGGATAGATAATTCACCTGTTTTAGCACGCTCTCATTGTAATTTTCGAGGTTTTGCTTTTGATTGAGGACAAGGATAATCCTCAATTTAGTAGGACTGTAGTATCCCATGATGTCATATTCAGAATCACAGAGAAATACATTTGTTAAAAATCCTTGTGAAAGAATATTGAATTTCACATATTTTCAAAACCTTACCTATGTAAGAGTTTAAGCTGGTTGTCATTTGGGCTAGTCGTTTCTTCACTATTTCAAAGTTGAGAAAAGTGAATCAAGTGAGCATATTACTGATGGACTCTATGAGTTCAAGCGAGGAATAAACGAACATTTGGCTCTGAATATCATCTTCTTTGTTAGGTAAAAAGCTTTTCAGATATAGCGGCTGATCCTAATGGTTACAAGTTCCTCAGAGTCAGAAGAAAAAGGAAATTCGATACCTGACTGTCAATGATCCCAATGTAGGCAATTGGATTCTGAACTCCCTGCATTCCTCTCTATCTGCTTATTAAAAATAAATCCAGTATTATTAAATTATTGTATCAAACAGCATCGTTTGATCGGTAGTCCCTTTCAAAGAATTGTGTGTGTCATAACATAACAACAGCTATTGGTCATTATTGAATATTTCAAGTCGATTATTTGATAAATGACACTAATTCTCGACTTTTAAATGAACATGACATTTGAAGTTTTTTTTGTACATTACAAATGCTGATTCAGTTCAATATATCTCAATTTTGATAAGTGATTGATTTTTGCTCCTGATAACTAATAGAATGTCGGTGAATCGTCCTCAATAAATGGAAAGATATTTTCTAAGAGTTAGACGGTAAATTGGATTAAACAACAAGGCAGAATCTATAAATTACTATTCTCTTCTCTCGTGACGTAGAGTACTTTATAAATCTCGCCCATTTCGTGAGGAGAAACAAGTCGATTGTATTCACTTTCAAGTCTTTTTAGCGTTTCTGGGCTCGCTTTTTGACAGAGCATCTGGAATAGTTGAGTACATATTATCAAATATTTCTTCGAGAAAACTATAGAACCTCTAATCTTGTAGCTAGACCCATTGACTCTAAGAATAATCCTTGAGGGATTGCTCCATAAGTATGAACTTGAAATCATTAAGAAAGCTTGAAAGCATATTTTCTGGATTTACTTCCTGGAGTTTTACGAGACACATGTGAGAGAGCCGCAAAATTTACATAAGCGCTTAGATCGATCTCTCCGGGATAGTCGAGGATCTTATCTTGTTCAATATATTTATGATTGCGAATACCCTTTATGATTAGCCATATTAGTCACAGATTAGTTGAAAAGGTACAGACTCGAATGCTGTCAGAAAGTGCATGATTCTCGCCATAATCGAAAATCAGCGCCGCCCCATCAGTCTTTGCTATCAGTTCGGATAACGAATTCATTAAAGCCAGACCTTTGTTAATGAATAATTTTTTTTTTGAAAGAGAACAGACTACATACCTCTTTTGCAGACCTCAATTGTATCTCCAGTTTTCAGAGACCTAAGAGCTTCTATATTCAAAACCTGTTGAGGGATGGCATTAAAGAAGTAGACATACCATCTTTAAAAGTTTCGCTGGGTTTGAGAATTTTGTTGACATTCTCAGTGTTGGGATCTGAGAGAATGAATTCAAATTTCTTCCTAAATCAACAGTTAGACTCCAGTCTTAAGAAGAATGCTTACCCTTTGGAGATATCATGGCATATGTTTACAAGCTTTTCGCACCAACCATACTGCTGCGAGTACTTTGTATCGAGAAAGATAAATTTATTAATTAATTAAGTGTTTCCAGTTGCTTTCACTTACCTCAAAAATGTGCACTGGCAATGCGTCGAAAAATTCATGAGCAATGATAATTACAGGGTCTGCCAAAAGAAAATTAATTATCTCCTTCTTTAGAAGAAATGTATACCTAGATTCTCTTCCTTAGGCTTGAATTCTCTGAAGGCCAGATCTTTGAAATCTTCAAAGAGGTACTGCTCATACATACTAAACCATCGCATCGAGAAAAACATGTTTGGGTTTTCACATGTAAATTTCTCCACTTTACTCTTCTTACTTTCATCATACTCATACTTCATCCTAAATGAAGTCAGACGTTTCTTTCACATGTAATAAAAAGATACCAAATATTGTGTTTTTGAAGAAGTTTCGTCATTGTTTCTTGCTGAAGCTTTCTCATAAACGGACTGTATTCAATGAAGTTAATCTCGACACCATTTAGTAAGTTAAATTGTTGAAGGGTCTATTGAAATCTTATTACAGGAGAAAAAATTTGATTAGTTACTCGAACGATGTCGGACATAAGCGTTCCTCTTCCTGGCCCGAACTCCAACAAACTAAAACGCTTCTTTGGGTGATTTGCTCGAGCAATTTGAGTTCCTGATAAATCGATTCTTTTGAGTTTTTCCAAAAAATTGATGCACCAAATTCCTATCATCTAGACGATGTGATTCGATTTCATACTAATAACAATTTTACTTCGCCAAACATCTGGGAGATTTCAGGAGACGTGATAAAATCACCTTTCGTGTTGAAAACATCCTTTTTCATATAATATCCTATGAGGAAAAAAACGGAGCCTTGAAAAGCTGATAGAATATTATCTTACCATGTTGCTCGTGACACAGAGATCTATCCATATAGTGCTCAAAGGTGATAGGTCCTTTGGCCTACCGATAAAACAATGCTTCTAGAATTTCTATTTACCATAATCTCTTCGCGGAAATAATCAACAAGTGGTAGGTCGAGTGAATTTAATTCTATCGTCTGAATGAATTTCGAGTTAGATGAATGCTAACTACCTGCAAGATCGAGTTTAGTCGTATAGCGTTTGTTTTGAGTTGTATTGAATCCCCTTTGGAACGAGTTAATAAGAGTATTTGTCTTTTTTGAGCAAGTATTAAGCACCCTTTGCAGCATTTTATTTGGATTTTCGATTTTATTTTCCTAATCATCATCTGACAGTTCGATTATATGAAGCAATTTCTCAATAGAAAAGGTGAAGGTATACTTCTTTGAATTCAAAAGAAGTCTTCCAAAAGGAGTGAGATTTTTAATTCTCCTCTAAAGGTCCTTCAGTCTACTCAATTGCTTTCGGTGTTGATTGCAGCTTCGGAATTAAAAAAAGTGATTATCAAGAAATTACTCATCATCTATTCATATCTGAGAATCATTATTCATGTACCGCTATTCCTATATTATTCATTCAGTAGAGCTGCGCATCATAAATCTGAATTTCAGGGGATGATATAAGCATAATAACACATAATATCCTTCGGTTTCTATTTTGCTAATTTTGCTGCAGTATCAATGAAAAAAGAAAATGTTTGTAAATTCTTATCGTGGAAGTTTACAAATCCCTTTCTTTGTTGAATCAAAGTGCACATTGCTCAATTGCTTATTGAGTTCCCCTCAAACAATCTCAGTAAATTTTTGGAATGCTGTTCTCACGCAAACAGATGCGAAATAAAGTTGGATGTTGGTTAAAGGATGATATTACAAAGTGCTATGAGTTTATAATGGCGAATTAAATATTAGATACTTGGTTAGACTGGGAATTATTTGATTTAAGCGGTATTATCTAAGTCAAATTCAAATAACGTCTGTTAATTCAAATAGACTGAAATTTAAAAAACAAAAAAATCGAAATTAAGCATCAATATCAGATGAACATCGAAGAGTGCACGTCTCCTGCTAAATCCTTGACACCAATGGTTCAGGAAGGTTCCAATCCAGAGTATGATGGACAATCTGCAGCTCGAAACCAGCATTCACCCGAAGAAAGCATCCCTTCTCCAAAAGAAGAACTCATTCTGAGACCTGATACTCAGAGTCCTTCAATGGCAACAGAACAAAGATCATCTGGAATTAAAGTTGATGAGGAATACTTTCAGCAACTCACTCAAGAAAAAATGATTGAAGAAAAATCTGAAAGGAATGAAGAGGAAGAAGAGATCAAGCCTGAAACTGAATCAAAGATGCGCACTGAAAGTCTGAATATCGAAACTACCATAGAAAACGTTACTGAGAACCGTATCGAAGAAGAACTCCCTCCCGCTGATCAACAAGTTGACCAGGAAAGAGATGTACAAATTCCTAATCTTAATGAAACACCCAAAAAATCCAGCCCTGTACGTCAATCGTTAACTCAACTAGAGTTAAATGAGAACTTCCGTTTAGTTGTCATGAGTTTCGAAAAATCGTTAGAGAAGCCTCGAGGAACTCTTGCAGCCGATCAGATTGATCAAGTGATGCTCTTTAGAAGTGATGAAAAGGAGCCGATGGAAACAGCAAACAATCTCAATGACAAAAGCCTGATGAATGACAACGAAGAGCTAGTTCAAAAATTGGAAAACTTCAAGGCTGAGATTCCCCAAGAAAGTAATGAGCAATGTGAAGCTCTTGAACCACAATTCGATAGCTCTGTGGAGAATGGAGATGCTGCAAAAATCCAAACAGAAGTTCAAGGAAATGAAGACATTGACACAAATTCAGCTGAAAACAGAGATCTAGAACTTCCAAACGAGGAAAGTCTCGAATCAAACGTCGCTGAACAATGTGAGCCAACCCAAAATCACATGATGCATATCGAAAACGAAGGCGACCAAGAAGTTGTCAATGAGCAAAATGATGCTGGTGTGATGAATCAAGAAAGCAATCAGGTATTTAAATGTTTCATAATACAGTTGTTGAGATGTTCATTTTCTAGACTAATGAATCTATTCAAGACTGCCAGACTGTTGAAGAACCAGCAAACTTAATTCTTCCAAATCCCTCAGATATCATGGAAGAGGAAATTCCACACCAAGAGGAGGGCCAAAGCAAGATTAACCAAGAGCAAGAGCAGGAGCTTCTTCCCCCTCCTTCAACATCCGTTGAAAGTTGTGAAATAGTCGAAAGGTAGTTGATTCATTCCTAAACTAAATATCTAAAATTATTTTTACATTAACGCAGTCAACGCGATGTCAAGACAGATACCTTGACTAGGGTCGAAGCCCAGGACCAGCAGGACCAAGTTAAGACTATTCCTAACAAAAATGAGAATAAACAAACGAAATCTACCGGACCAAGCGCTGCAAAAGGAGTAGTCAAAAAAAGCAATACAACCACTACGATGACTTCGATTGTACCCAAAACTAACAGTTCAACGAACTTGTATCCAAACAGATTTACTGGAAAACCGAAAGCAGGAGAAATGGGAAAAACTAATCTCACAACAAAAACGAATGTATTCCTCCCTGGAAAACTCAAAATTGGGGATACAAAAAAATCATCGACTCTTATGTCTGGTGCAGGTGATGAAGATAAAAAAGTTCTTTCAGAAGTTTTCGCTGAATCTAGACCTAAAATGTCAAACTTGAACAAGAAGAGGACTCGAGACCAAATTGCAAAGAGCCCCGAAAGAGATCAGAGTGACAAAATCAAAGAAACCAATCTTTCAAAGAAAAATAAATTGTCTCTTGCGAATGGCAAACCTGCTCCTTTTAATGGTGGACCAAATCGTCCTGTGCTTGAAAATGCTAAGAATAGATCGACATTAGCCGAGTCTAAGCTCATCACACAAAAAGGAGTGAGAAATCAATCGAAAGAGAATGTCTCGACAGACTTTCTTAAGAGCGAGACTATGAAACCAGAAGGAAAGAGTTCTGTTCCTTCAAAAGTGACACCTAAACGCGTTGCAACCTGCGGAATCTGCTCTGCTGAATTACAGGCGGGTCAAATGCGAACATTAGCGTGTTTGCATAAATTCCACCAGGTAAATAATTTTTAAATGATAACTTTTCCTCACAGCTTACGATTAGGAATGTTTCTTCAGAGTGAACAAGAAGAAGGTTGACTGTCCTATCTGCAACGGATCATTAAAAGCGAATATGACTCTCACCCAAGTACCAGCTCCAATAGCAACTAAGAGATTTTAAGTACTTGAGTGTTTTTTACGAATACTCAAATTCTCGCATTTATTAGCTATTATGTTTAGATATATTTATGAACATGAAATACAAAGAGATATTTATTGGAAGCATATCTTTATACTTGTAAAGGAATTTATTATTATTTCTGTTGAATGATGTCAATTTATAAAAGTATCCAAAAAAATGAAACAAAAATAAAGCTAGCTAATCAATTATTCTTCAAAGAACTTTTCTAGATTGAATATGAAGATATCATTATAGGACATTTTATGTCGGTCTCCACCAAAGATAAGCAAATTTCCTTTATATATTTCTGCAGAATGACCGTCTCTGGCTCCGGCTCTTCTTCCTTGTATTTTACCATCCTTTGCTGTTGGCAGCATCTTTATTGTCTCCTTAAGCTTCGGGGTAATTAATGTGCCTCCTTTAGCAATCAAATCTGAATCATTAGTCTGGGTCTTGCCTCTAAAACCAATTTTTGCAGTTATCGCTTCAAGAGAGTGTTTCATTGTTTGAGTAGTGGGGGAAGGCTTTTTAAGCACAGAAATTAACTGAGGATCAAAAATTTCGAATTGGTCCAGAAGCGTTTTCTTATTCGCAAGAAATTCCTTGAGCTTCTTTGCTTGCTTTTGTTGCATCATAGCCGAGCAGCCTTCTGATCTCATTGATCGGTTCATCATTGATTGTGAGTCTGGGCGAGGTTTCTTGCTAGCTTCCATAGTAATTGGCCTTCGAAATTGCTCGCTGGGTGGGCGTCGACCTTGCTCGCTTGGTGGCCTTCTAAAACGAACCGGACTTTTTGTTCTTTTTCTGATTGAACTTGCTGGTGAATTATCAAAATTAAATATTTTTCTTTCGGGGCTTTTGCCAGCAATGCTCTCCATCTCAAGCATTTCCCATTTATTGGTTTCTACGTCAAATGCCATCATGTCATCCCTTTCATGCGCAATATCTTGAAATCCTCCAAATAAAATGATGACCTTGTTTTTATAGACATTCATGGAGTGTCCAAATCGGGGCTTTAGTAGAGCTGTGAGAATGATCATCTCAAAAGATAAAATTTACCTCTGGAATGATTTGACTTCCAAGCTGAATGCGCTGCCATTTACAGGATTTAAGATCAAAGCCCCACATATCGTTTAATCTTTGATCGCCTTGTGCACCTCCGAAAACATAAAGTGTAGACCTCACTATTGCAGTTGCCTGACCGCTTCTGGCTTCTGGAACATTTAACATCGAATTTGGTGTATGAGGGAAAAGATTGCTCCACGTATCTTTCTGAAGGTTATAGGTCCATACTTGATTGGTATGGTCTGCAATGTCATCTCCAATGAAACCGAAACTAATCACCATTTCATCAGCACCGTCGCCATTATAATAATTGCAACTATGTGAATGGACTGCATTTGGCCATTCTTCATCTTTTCCTTTGGGTCCATAAAGCTTCCAAGCTGACTTCAAAAACTCAAAAACCCAAAGCTTCTTCGTGTTTTCAATGGAAGTTGTTTGTCCCCCGAAGGCATACCATTTGCCTTGCCAAAGTAGACCTGTGTGTCTACACAAAGGCCCTAATTTTGAAAATGATCAGAATGTCTGGGATGAAAAAGCTACCTGGCTGTATTTCTGAGTTAGTTTGCACTGCCTTCCATCCAGACAAATTTAGATCTTCGCTGATTTTCAAATATTGAAAATCTTTCATGATTCCTGTATTCAATTCATACCCTCCATGAACAAACAGTCTAGCGCGCCTGAGGAGATGCTTTCAAAGAGATAAGTTTACTTATTTTCATAAATCACCGAGATGTGATAGCACCGTTTCGATATATTCCTTCCAGGAACTTTGAGCTCAGTCCAATGTGAGTTGGGAGGCTGAATTATTGAAATGTCAAGGCTCCCAGGGGTGGGTTTTTCAGGGCTATTATCATTTGTCCCAGTCAATAAGAATGAACTTTTGATCCCTGATCCGCGCCGGTCTCTATCAGGACTTAATCTTGGAATCGAGAACTTACTATCTCTGTGGATCCGTTCCATTAAAGGAGAAGGTCCTGCTTTGAAACATTAGGAATTAGAGAAAAGAATATTTTGAACCTCCCGCTTTGTACATCTATTTCCTCGAAAATGAGTTGCTTCTGTTATATTTATTAATTACTTTGATCACTCAGTGTTGAGGCTCAATTTTTATTTCGATTAAATGATAATTAATGAACTTCCAAGTGAGATTTCCACAAACTCGCAGAAGCCAGGAGATTATTATGAAACTTGAAAAAATCAACAATAACGAGAAGGATGTGTCCAATTACTCCTGAGTAAATGAAAGCATCAAGACGGATATAGATTATGTCTCATAATTAGAGCGCCTTTCCTAATTTTACTGAAAATTTCTTGAGATAGACTGAGCAATCAATCAAAGAAAAATTTCCCAAATATTAGAAATAAAAGAGATTCGGTGCGGGGGACCACTGTATTTTTCGTAATTTCTCCGTTTTCTCTCAGATCATAACAATAGTAAAACGGGATTCATTATTTTTAGAAAGTGGTTTTCTGAATCCTCAGACCACTAATAGTCAACTCACAAATAGAAACAAATAGGAGGAAAGGGAGAGAAATATATATAACTAGATAGGAGTAAAAAACAAACGAATATATTTGGAAAAGTGTAACGAATAGCTAAATCAAATATCTAAAAAGGAAAATTCTCTTCCGTCCGATTTATCATCGGTAACTCTTCTAACTCTGCTTCCCTAGGACTTGATTTACCAGTATGTTGGAGAATGCTACCTTTAGAGACATCAGCGATTTGAACACTGATTGCTGAGATTAAAGAAACTGCTGCTACACATAAATTGAGTGCAAAGACCCATGTATAGCCCGAAGTGTCGTAAGTTTTGGCCGCGATCGTTCCCCCAAGAGCTGGAAACACTGTCATTTGTATTGAGATCAAGACAGGAATCCCAGATGTAGCCATTCCTAGGTTCTGCTGAGGGACTAATCGAGCAATAGAGCCATAGCTGGCGATAAACAGAGGACTGGTCACAACACTCAGTAAAATGATTGGCAACGCTGGTAGAAAACATTTTTGGCATTGCGGAATAATTATAATTAATCCAATTCCCATAATCAAACTTGTCGATGAAGCTATGAGAATGTATGGCAGCTTTCCGTGCTTATCCGCAATATATCCTGCCGCAACAGCTGCCACAGCCGAAAGCAATTGTGAAACCGCCAAAAATAGTCCTGCTTCCCCAATTGAATAGCCGAAATTAACTTGCAGAAATTTACTAAGATATATTTTGGTCATGATAAACGCTGTTAAACCTGAAGAAACTGTTAAGACAACAGGCCAGAGCAACGGAGGAAATCTTTTGATAGTACTGAAGGATATTTGCTCCTTGTACTTTGTTAATTTGTCAGCTTCAATCTGCTTCAGGAGTAATGTATGCATTCCATTGACGACAAGTAGCATCCCAGCTGAGAACACACAGATAAAAAATCCGACTATAAAGGGGAATCCAAATATGCCTGTTGCTTCAAAGAGATTTGGATAGAGCAAATCACAAAGTATCACTGAAATTGTTTGAGCAAGTACTACGGCGCTATCTGCCCGATTGAGCTCAGTGTTATCAAACCAGAGTCTGAAAAGTTTAATTCTACCCAGAGTGGTTGCTTCTAACGCTGTAATGGAGATAACCTTTCCAATTAAGAATGCAGTAAAACTCTTATTGTAGGCTCCAAGCGTAATTATCCCTTGCCCTAATAAAGTCAAAAGAATAGCAGCGGTAAATCCTGGTAATCCGCCTAGGTAATCAACTATATACCCATTTAGCACAGGTAAAAAGATATTAGGAAGTGATTGAGCCATGATGAGATATCCATACTGTTTCTCATCAATACTAAGTGATTTTTGAAGAGGAACTTGTACGGTGTCGATTGCCTGCAATTAAATTGCTGGCCAAATTGCGAGAGAATAATGAAAATTAGGAACTTCCATTTTTGCTCGAGAATTTGGGTTTTTAGCGGCTTTCTTGATGATTTATCTTTAAATTCCTCTTGAAATGATGACTCCACATTGTTCTTTTTCATCAGTATCGACAAGACGAATGAATAAAACTTCCTGAGAGACTTTTATCTTGGACAAAATTTCTCGTTAATTTTTCACAAATTTTGTACAATCTATCTATCACATGTAACTTTTTGAAATTGTGATTTACAAAGTTGAACTTAAATACTATTCCAGGAAAACACCTCAACAAAAGATATCTTTTAAATATCTTTTTTCATGTAATATCTTTTAAGGATTGTCACTAGCAAGACTTTCTTTCATGAATGACGAATGATGCCCATATTTACATCACTTCCTACTCAACAATTGGCCCCCTCCAAGTAACAACCTCATAGAGAGAATCAGCAATCTATTTTCCGTCTAACTCTTTTTGTATTACTATGCATCATGAACTCTTGAATCTAACTAATTAGCGTAACTTCACATTTAAAAGAAATACCAGTCAATCAAAATCAAGAGCAAAAGTCATTAAAAGAAGAGATTTAGCAACTAATGTTCGGAAATAATGCTCAGAATATTAAGATTAGTCCTCCTGTTTGATTTTAGAGTCTTCTTCGGGGCAGCTCTCCATTTCAAATTGTTGGGTTTCCTCTTTGACTTGTTGTTTGCTTCGAATTTTATGCAAAATCTTTTCCCCAGCAAGGTCAACCGTGTGGACTTTGAAAGCAAAACCAAGAGCGGCGAATGCGATACACAAAGTTAGTCCAAACACACATCTATATCCGTAAGTTTGAACTGTTTTGTGAGCAATAGCTCCACCAACAGCTGAATATATCGCCATTTGAACCGAAACAACTACAGGAATCAAAGATGTTGCCATTCCTAAGTTTTTCTCTGGAATTAATCTTGTTAAAGCTCCATAAGACGCTATAAAGAGAGGAGCTGTAGCAAAACTGAGGAACATTATTGGCACTGCTGGAAGGAAACACCTCTCACATTTGGGGATGATTATGTTGAGTAAAGTTCCCAGAATTAACGACACACATCCTGCTATTGAGATGTATGGGATTTTTCCATATCTATCTGCAAAGAAGCCAGCGAATAAAGCTGCAGCTGCCGACAAGATTTGAGAGAGAGCCAAGAAGTATCCTGCTTCCCCTATGGAATAGCCGAAGTCCATTTGCAAGAACTTACTGAGGTAGATTTTACTCATAATGGTTCCAGAGAGTCCCACCGTCAGGGTGAGGATAACATACCACATGAGAGGTGGGAATTGTTTATAAACGCTAAATGAAACATGATGATTCGGTAAGTCCTCCGGCTGTCTGCCTGCATCTATAATTTCCACAAGCTTTTTATGCGTTGCGTTAGTGAAAAGACACATAAAGACTGAGAAAATACTGACAAAGGCTCCTATGAGAAAAGGGAATCCAAGTGATTGAGTAGCTTGATAAATGTTAGGGTATGCGACATCACATATTATAACTGAAGTCGTTTGTGCAAGAATAATGTAACTATTTGCTCTGTTGAGTTCAGCATCTTCAAACCAAATTCGCAAGAGTTTTATTCTTGCAAGATAAGTAGCTTCAAAAGCAATGATAAAGATAACTTTCCCAAAGATAAACGTGCCGAGGCTTTTCTCGTACGCTCCGAAAGTAGTGATAATATGTCCGATGAGAGTAAGCACAATAGAACCTGTAAATCCACGAGAACCTCCGACATAATCAATTAAGTAGCCACAAAGGAAGGGAACAAACAGGCCTGGTAAGGACTGAGCCATGATAAGGTATCCGTATCCTTTCTCATCCATATTGAGTTGCTGCTGTAGAGGAACTTGAAGAGTTTCGACTGCTTGCATGTTATATTGCTGTCCTAATTGAGCGAGAATCAGAAATACTAAAAACTTCCACTTGTTTTTTAGGAGAAACATTGTAGCTCCAGTGTCTTCCTTGATTGGAATGTCATCTGCATTTTTCTCCTGTGACAAATCCATCAAATTAAAGTTGCTTTTAGAGTTCATATAAACTTACTCAAGATTCGAGATTACTTATAATTATTTAAAAGGGCAAATGTCACTCATTTTAGGATAAAGTCAGTCGTCATTTCATACAACTTCATTTTCTCCGATTTTTTCGTGAAAAGAGTGAAAAGAGGAAAAAACTCAAAAAGCCTTTGAATTTCCCACAACGGGCTTGATGAATAGCCATACAAATGATTTAATTTTTGGAAGGTAGTTATCTTGTACAGACTTCTTCTATCTCATTATATTGGACAAAATTGGAGCACTAAGAAATGTTGTTCGCTTCTCACAAACTATTCTCAACCATTTTGTTAGTAATTTCAGATAATAGCTGGTGCCAAAAAAATCGTCATCACAGTTCGAATGGAAACCTTTCTAAGATATTGCAGAAAAATAATTTATCCTCATTCATTTCAAATAGAGGTAGGCAAAATGATTTGCTGATAAAAATATTCACTTCATGAAGAAGATAAGAAGAAAACTCTATATAGTATAGTGTCTTAACACTTCCACTAAGTTGATTAAAAAAGCCTCCAAAAAGTGATATCCTCTTCCTCAGAATAACATATTCCACCATCACTCATTCAATTTACTCCACTTTGGAGAATTCTGATCGTAACTCGGATTCTAAAATTAAAGATTTGCAAAATGTTGGGAATCCAATATTCTTGAAATGCCAGCCTTCTTCTTTTTAAAACTGATCATGAGGATAACTCTGAAGGAAAATAAAATACATTAGGATACAATTAATTATTTTTTTACAAATGGAAGGCTTTGATCTCGATCTTGATTGGGTATCAGGAATGAACCTACTTCCCAGAATAAGCAGGTATTCTTGCTTCAAGCTGGTACTTAGAAACTTTGAAAAGCTCTTTGAACTCAACATATATTATTGAATTACCAATTAGGTCCTGGACTCATTCGAAATGGTAGCCGCAAAGAAGAGTCTTATCGATTTCGAACTCGAATCAAAAGGAGTATACACAACCACCTGCACTCTTTATAATATCGGCATATTTGCACTAGATAAGAAGCTTTAAAGACAGCCAAGAGAGAGCAAAAGTTGCCAAAAGTATCTATCAGCTATTGAGGTAGTTACTGGCTTTGCTTTCTATGCTGATTGGTTTACTAGCTATTTGATAAACAAGAAGAACTACTCCATCGAGCCAGCACAACTCAGGAAGTTCATTATGGAAAATACGCCTATCAATGAAGAATATACCGAACAGATTATTGAAGCTTATGAGAATGTCAAGAGTGTATCATTACAATCGATTTCTTTCAGATCAATATTATGTGTCTAGAGACAAGCAGCGAGTCAAATCCTCTCACTTGGAAAACTGATATCATTTAATTGGACAATAAGGAACCAAATTGCAACAAAATCTTTCAACAGTTTGCAAAAAATTTTTGTTGAACTTGATCTCACGGTCTCTAAAACGAAACTTACTCGTGAAAGTTACTCAATTACACTCACCCTGCCAGAATTCCAGGTATTTCGCTCTCTTTAATTCATCTCACTAATGCATTTGAAGAAATTTGTCGAAATTGTAAAGAATACTAAAGCGTTAGTTTCCGAGTACAGTCAGTGAAAAATTCTGCTGCTGTCATTGTTGTTGTTGAAGTATCCATAAGGAATTGCTTGAACGTAAAATTCATCATTCATAAATAGTATATACGAGAAGTAAAAAATCTTTCTGCGATGAAGTAACTATCTAGCGAGATTCAGTTGTTCTCGAGAAGAAAGACCTTCCTTCTCAGCCAGTTATCCGAGTTTACACACTGAATTAGATTTCCATCTGTTATAGAGATTCGAGAGTCATTCTTTCATATTTTATTGATATGGAATTTTTTTTGATTTACAATATATCAATGGAATGCGATCTCATTGGAACTCAAAGGTTAATTTTCTCATTGACCGAAGAAAAATCGAATGCTAGTTCGTAGAATAAAAAACGTCGGAATAAACTGCTGATAAAAATTTGTTGCCAATGATCTATGAAGATAAGCACGGGAACTTTCTAAATTCTTTAACTGACCACTCATTGTCGTCGCGGTTTATTAAGCTTCTTAATCTGTTTTCTCCGTTTGCTCACCACCTTTTCTCTTTCGATCTTCGGCGAACATGGTCTTGTAATCATTTTCGTACTGATTTAGGAGATCACTCAAAGAATTTATCTTTGCTTCCAAGACTTTTGCCTTCGCCTCTTTACTGGTCGTAGATTTGACAGGGTTTCTTATGTCCTCTAAATTAGAATATGCGAAATAGAAATGGCGAGTTACGCTTTTATCCGTTCTTCGTAGCTATTTTTTAAGACTTTCAAATAAGGGATTTGCATTTTCAAGATATAAATCTTGTCTCTCAAAGACAACCCTAGTCAAAAACGTTAAAAACAAGTTGCGATTCCACCATACCATAAAGACCGTTTTCGATTAAAGGAGCCTCAATTTCTTGTAGAGTTGCCTCAGGATTTTTTGACAGCAACTTCAAAATGACCTTGTATCTCTCTTCCAGAACAAACCAGCTCGTCTTACTATATTCTGGTCTCTTAATATTCACTTTTTCTTCAAAGTATCGCATCTATGAAATTTTTTAAAAAATTGAATTGTTTCCTTCTCCGCCAATTAAAGGTTCTTTTTACAAACTTAATAACCTCAGGTAAGTTATTTTTCATTGTGGAAATGAATTGGTCTTCATCAAAGTGCATTCCTTTCTTTTGAGTTTCTTTGAAAAGGTCTTGCATTATGGTTAAAAATTGTGGATAGATAACTCCAGAGCTCTTTTGGTTTCTCTACAGAGAGACAGAATATGAAAAGAAGATTAGCAAATTAAGCATTGTCCATTTGTTTACCTTCCTTGCATACTGAGACTTGCGATAGAATTCCCCGATTTCTTTCTCAGTCTGAAAGCATCCAATTTTCTTCCCAAACTCTACAATGCATCGACGTGTTACTCCAAACCGAAATTGTTTGTCAATCGTAAGATAAATCTCTTCGAGTTGGATCAAAGATTCGGGTTTCCATGTGATATCCTGTATAGTAAGTTGATAATCAAAGCAAGCTTTGGTTTGGATTGCTCTACTTTATAGTCAATAAATTGCTCTCTCACTGTGGATGGGACTAGATTCTTATCTCCAAAGATCCATCTTTTGAGCTTGGGTTTTAGGGGTTCGGTCTTTCTCCAATATCTTCTCATTCCTGTTTTATGTTCACGAACAATTGTAAGGATCCTTTATATACTTTTGAAGGCATCCAAGTATTCTAGTACACCGAGTACAAAAAGGAAAAAGATAAGCTTCTTCTTGTGATTGAATGCAGTATGAAAAGCATTCTCATAAAATCGCCTTGCTTTTTAAGAAGTAGAGTGTGAATGTAGGAGTAAAGTGAAATAGCTGACATCGTTTTAAAACCAACTCGTTGTGTTTCTTTGTTTCTTTTGCTAACTCTTTCCGAAAGGCCTGAGGCAATGATATATTGATCTGATTTAGTGATATGGCTTAATTGAGTTACATTGTGTTCGTGTAGTCTTATGAAATTTGAAAAGTTTCTCAAGGGTTCTGAGTGCAGCTGAATATGTGGTAGTTGGGTCTTAAATAAGGCCCTCGCTGTGACTTTTAGCATTTCTTCGATACTTTAAAATTGATCTCTAAATCAAAATAAAACTATTGAGAGGCAACAATTAGTGTTTGATATCTTTCATACCGAAAATTCTCATAAATAAACTTCAGGACATACGAAGCCACAAAGTTCATGGGAGAGCGCGACCATGAGATTGATAACTCAACTAAACGTGTCTACAATAAAACCGTTTCAAATGTAGAAAAGTAGTAAAATTCACATCATTGTAGTGGGTAATGTTATGTATTTCTAGAGTCAAGTTTGATTAAGATATTCCACTCTTCCAATAAGGTCTGTTCTCTTATTTTACGCTATAGAAAGAAAGTGCTGCTCCCGCAATTCAATGGAGAGAATCAACACTGATTTTCACACTTGTATGTTATCCCGAATTAGATTATAGAAATATCAAATTATTTTCGACGAAAATAAATCTTCAGTTAAATCTTTCAGGGAAATGAACCCATGGATTTTTGTAGGAGTTGCCATTCTCTTGGTGACACTCTATTGGACCTATATAACGTTCAAGACTTCTACTGCAGGACCAAAAATAAAAATTAAGATTCCAGAGAAAGGTGGATTTTCATCATTATTCACATAATTTATGGTTTCTAGAGTTTACATACGAAGAACTTGCCCGCTTTAACGGTGGAAATCAGGGAAAGGTTTATATTGGAGTTGGTAATTTAGTGTTTGACGTCAGCTCATCAGGTAACTCTCTTTTCTCTCTCTCATATACTAAATCACCAATCTGTTAAACCAGAGCACTATCGTCCAGGTTCAGCATATGCGAAACTTGCTGGAAAAGAATGCTCAGTTGCTCTAGCAAAAATCGCTTTTGAAGAAGAATATTTGAATGCCCACAACAAGATAGCGCTCAACAAAATAGAGAAAAGTGTTTTACATAAATGGCTTAATGGTTTCAAACAAAAATATCCAGTTGTTGGAAAGTTAAAAGAAGACAAAAAGAATGTTTAAGTCTGAATAATTGTTGAAATTTATCTACTATTGCAAATATTTCTTCTAATATATCAAGAATTGATGAGTTGATGCTTTTCTTTCTTTCATAACTATGGAAGAAATTTTGGCAAAATGTCAAAACATAAGAAAATTCATGTTCACTTTATTTACTTCTAAGCTTTTCAAATCCTCCCATTCGCTGCGCACTTTGTTAAATAGAAGTTGATAATAATGAGATGAATAAGATTTTTAGAAATATCATTTGTTTAGGTCACTGGAATTTCGCTTTTTCGCTCACCACTGTCGTTGAGGTGTCGATATTGCATTACAAAGTTTTATGGATCAAAAGTCATCTAAAAAAAGAAAAATACATGCTGGTATCGAGAGATGACAAAGAAAAAAAAGAAAATTGACGATAACAATAATAATAACTTGTCTATTATTGGAATGTACATCCTATTTTAACGAACTTCTTTCTTCTTAAAAGGGATTTGAGCTCCTTGTATTAGTTCACTCAGTGAATATGTGTAGCTTGGAACATCAGATTTTTGAAGTACATTGCCCTTCGGAGATTTTTGGGGAAGATTATTTGACTGTGAATTTCCTCCACGTGTTCTCCCAGGTGAACGATACACACTCACCTTGTAGTATAACTCTTGAGAATTTTTTTTGTTTTCTTTAAGAATGACATCAGGTTCAGTTTTAAGTATTTCCGAGTTTCTTAAACTTGTTTTTGGTTTATCCCAGACTTCGCCACGTGGACTAGAGAGCGGCTGCGAATTTTGCTTTACGAAGGTAATTTTTCCGTCTTTGATTTCAGATAACTCTTGAGGCTTCGCATTTGTATCTGTTTTCCTAATCACACTTTAGTAATGCATTCGATTTCAACTTTTGTTACTTGTCAACTGCTAGCATGCATTCATATTTTCGCAATTTCTTTGAAATAGACGTCAGTTCGTCGATAAATTCTTTCATTCGCATGTTATAGGAATCTTTTATAGCTTGAAAGTATGCTCTCGCCTCAGAAATTGTCCTAAAGTCGATCTCACCCAGTTTGCCATTCAAAAACGCCTCAACCTATTTTAGAGAATTAATATTTGTAAAAACTCGATTAATTTATCATTATATCTCTTACACTTGCATTTATTTCAAAAGATTGGAATTGTCCAATGGAAGAATCATCTTCGCTTACAATCATCTTGCTAATTGGTGAGAAGTCTGACTGGATTTGCATATAACTGTTTCCTTCGCTAAGGTCTCCGTATTTCCTTCTGTATTTCTCGAGTTCTCTGGAAAAAATTTTCAGTCTCGTAAGTAAAACATGAATCCTTACTGTTTTAGTTCACTATTTTCTTTCTCTAACACTTTAATATAAGCATCAGCATCCACTTTCTCATTTTTCTTCACTTCATTTTCTACCTGGGCGCATCTTTGTGCAAATCTTGCAGTGGAGATGCTCTCTTCAAGATTCTCTGGGTCTGGAGAAATTGTTGCAATCATGACGGTTTTGCAATTTCCTCCCAAACTATCCTTAAGAAGTGTCGTCATCAGAGAATTTCTGTATGGAATATGTTGTCGATGCCCTTGGCATTTCTCATTCAGTGCAACAATGACCTACATATTCACTCCTTATAAGACAAAGAACAGCTGACCTCGATAGTACCTGTTCTAGATATGCTAATGACAAGTTGATATGTTTGGCTTCAGTGAGTATATATCCTTCAGAGTTAGTCTTTTGAATTCTTTCTGATCCTGCAAGATCAACCAAATGCAACTTTGAAAGAAAATATTTCTCCGATCCTTCTTTTCTCCCTTTAAAGTTGATAAACCCAATTAACTTGAATGCATTTTCAATGATTAAACCTTCAATAGAGATCGTAAAGATGCAATGAGACCGAGATGAAGAGTCATTGACTTGAGTTGAGCTGACCTAAAATTAATCAGTACAACGCAAGAAAAATATTTAATCATACCTGACGGACGAAATTTCCAAGCATCATCAAGTCGAGCCCTTCTCTTTCAGACTGGCATTTGTGCTGTGATAAATTCTGCATTCGCAGCGCGCCTCCATCCTCTTCATAAACATTTATCTTGAGTGGAGAAATGATTTGTATGTAATTCTCAAAAATTGTTAGAATACTTTTTGCCAATCTTCCAATCGTAATTCAAGATGCTTTCTGTTGAGGAGGTCAAAGGCATTTTCATTGTAGATCTCCATGAATGACACACTGCATTTGAATTCAAATCCTTTTCTCCGCTGAAATTCTTCAAACAAAAACTACCAAAATAAAAGCTGAAATGGTTTTAATGGATAAAGAGGATACTTGTAGAGTCCTCGGAATGACACCTCGCATCTTCCAAGTTTCTAATTCAATAAAAATTATCTGAATACTACCGATTTAAGTTGGATTACCCGCTCCACTCATAGTAAAGGTTTTCCCACTTCCCGTTTGTCCATAACAAAACAAAGTGCCATTATAGCCTTCAAGGCAGCTTCATAAGGACAAATTTAGACTCAGATGAAATCGCCCATAAGTACTTTAATGCCAACGGCTTTGCAACATTTTCGAATATATCTTCTTGCGTCGCGTCTTGATCAAAAATTTTGTCAAAACTGAATTCGATAGTGCTCTATGAGGATAAATTTCAGAAGAGCGTCACCAAGAACCAAGCTACCTTGAGATTATTGATGTGACCAAATTTCATATTACGAGGAATTTCATAACTGAGTGTCTTTCCGCTCTCGTCGACATAATATTTCGCCGACTCTCTTCTGCTAAAGTGTTATATTTCACTTTCAAATGGTCTTTTACTTGGTGGAAGGTTTGATCCTTGCGAAGACTTCAAAATGGGACTTCATGCAGTAATTCAGAATTATTCTAATTAACACCAAATGTGATCAAATTTGATTTGGTCTTAACAGTAAAATCGAAAATATTAAAGAATCTATGTCTGAGAGAAAGCCACATACATTATGAAATGAAATGCTTTTAAAGTCCAGACGCTGAAATAGATCACCTACCACATGTAATTTCATCAAAGACGTTCGCCATGAATTATTCTACATTCAAGATTAAATTCTAATACACCTCCCGAAACACTAGCTTACAGCTTGAAACAGATAGGAGGTAATGAAAGTTTATAAAGAATGAGTCACTTGTTCAATGGCTTGGCTTCTTAGTTAAGCTAAAATTGATTTTATAATCCTGAAGTCAAAAGAGTTAACTCAACAAAACATCAACGTAACTTCGAGTTTTGAACCCACTCAATTTGTTTCATATCTTCATTACATCTCGAACGAACAAAACAATTGCTCACCCAATACAAAATCAAAATATTGGATTTTATTGCCAGATATTTTCCTTACAATACAGAGACATAGTGAATATGAAACTCAATACACATCACTTTTCAAACTTTTCTCGTCATTAAATGAGATTTGTTTTAATAAAAACAACCCAGCAAGAACGCTCAATATATATATTTTAACATCCGAAAGAAGAGTATTCACAATATTCTAAGTAAAGAAATCCATCAGGATCTTTATAGCGTTCATAAACTTCAGAAAGATTTGAATCTTGAAGCACAAAGAGAGTGAATAAAAGCAAGCAATGTCAAACAATTACCACTTTTCAATAATGTTTTGCTGTTAATAAACAAGTAGAGTGCTTCATCTTGTTTAAGATTTATTCTTTTGCGAAGCTGGTGGATAAACTGATACACCTTGAATTTGTTGGTGACGAGGTACCTAAAGTGTTAAGAATTCGCATTTCAAATACGAGACAAGAGGGTTCTAATACTTGCTACGGTCAATATTCTCAAGTTTAGAGTTCCTCTGCTTTTCGCAAATTATTGGAATTTTATCAGGGTTTTTTTCCAAAGTAGCTTCCGCCTGCTTGCGTCTATCTTCAAAGGTTGTGACATCTTTAAATCGTTTTTCAAGTTCCATCTTCCTGCGTTTATTCAAACAAAAATTACTAATTTCTGATAATGTACAACTAAAATTTTACGAAATATTTAATTCGGATCAGAACCTTTATATCGGGTTTACGAATACCTTTGGATGCGATTTGATTGTATTGTTCCAAATACATACGCTATGAGAGAAGAATTACCTAGAATCTCAGAACAAGAATTCCTTCTTATAATGGCAATTTGATGAAGATGACGTTTTAATGGAAATAGCTTGTTTTGATCTCTTTTTTCAAATGCTAATAACCAAAAATTTAGTTTCTTCAGAAAACTAAAATGTGCAGATTAAGTGTAGAATCACTGACAAGATCATTAGCAAGTAGTAGATAATCTCTGAAAGGTGGCTTGAAGTCTCGAAGAAAAACAAGCTATTTCGATGCTGATCTGAGAGTGCTACAAGAGAGTGCTACATTCTTTAACAAACTCTCCTCCAGAATAGAAATTCGAGCATCCGTAAATCATCTACAGAAAAAATTGACAATTATAAATGTGCACTGATAATTAATTACCTTTATGTTGCTCTTTTTTGCCAGATCTGAAAGATTTTGGAAATCATTGTAAGATCCAGCATCAATCATAAAAACCATGCAATCCTCCTCCTGCACGACATCCACATTTTGAAGTTTAGGAAGCTAGTTATCATAAAAAAGATTATTCCTCTCAATCTTGTCCAAGAGATAATTACAATATTCAAAGTTTTAAAAGTTTCGATTGTCTGACCTCTATTTTCTATGATCTTCTGAACCACTCTAGCGATCAAGAACTCCTAATCGGGCTTTAGATGGCACTTTAAGATTTGTTTCCCTACCTTTGAAGCGCTTGGGAGATAGCCCTGGAAATTTCTCAGGAAATCTTTGCTCTGAGATTTGAGCTTGTCTGTCAGCCCTTTAAACAGGCTTTTAGATTGGCTTTCTTGTGTTGCTGTTCCTTCTGTGGGCCCAGCCTTGATACCTGCAAGTGTAGCCTTAGTTATGAGAACATATTTGTTATCTTCGCTTCTATTGAGCTAATTGATACCTTATGCTCCTTTAAGTATAAATAGGCTTTGAATTCAGGAATTTTCTCAAGAGCTAATTCTATTCTTTCTTGATCCTTTGGACTCAGATTGTCTTTAAACAGCATATTAGATTTTTGCACGCTTGAGCTGTGATTACGCATATTCTGATATAATATTGCTGCCAACCGCACTTTATCAATCCCGTGCTCAGGGGAACTGGTGTCTTGACTTTCAAGGAATGAAAATACATCCAACTTTTCCTATTGTTTATAAAAGCCAGTTAATTTGAGTGCCTGTCACCATCAAAACTACCTGAGAGTTAAGATTTTTGTTGAAGATAACTTTTGATTCTAACTCAAAAAGTTTATCAAGCGCTCTATTTTTTATCTCGTTGAATAAATGGGTTGCAATATTCGCATGCATATCGAGTCTTTATATCCTCGTTAGAAGAAAGAAATTATTATCGTACTTACTTTTTCTTTCTCTCCGTCATTTCAGGAACCTTATCCAGAGCTCCCGAGAGATTCTTTGAGATCTCAATCATCTAAGCAATATCATGGTTATGACGATCGAACTAAATTGTTAATTTTTTACATCTTCTGCTTTTCGTCTATGATCCATTGCCTCGAACTCTTCTTTCCAACGATTCATCTCGAGGTCAATGTCTTCAGCGACATATGGAAAAGGTGTATTCATCTTCTCTCCCCACAATAGATCACTCTTTGGATCGAAGTCATATTCTTCCTCTATAGTCATGAATTGAGTAAATTTATAACTGAGATATTTCGTAAATGTACTGATATTCTTTGTGATTTCATTCTGCATCACGACTCTATTGTTATTAATACCCAGCACATCGTTTAATAGTGCCGCATAGTGCCATGGATGGAATAACATGGGTGCAATGTCAATGTCTCTAGTTGTAAGGATCAATAGAGATTGAGTCTTCCAACACTCTTCATCTTCCTCTCTGCTCAGCATGTAAAGCGCCTAACCAGAAATAAAAACATCTTCAAAACATAGAAATGGCATACTTCTAGTCTTGTTGCGATTTCTTGCCCAAGACCTGCCTGATATTGGATAATTGGTACAATCCCAAGAGATTTGAGAACAGAAAATAGCGACACGGCAATATGATCAAGTTTCTCAGATTTTTGAGTTGAAGTGAACGTCTTCAACTGTGAATAGACCTGTTTCATACTGAAGGTGAAATGTCTGGGACTCAGTGAGACAAAATCAATATAATGCTGCTGAATTTGTTGAATTTTGCTGATTGCTGAGTACTTCCCGACGGCATTCGCAAATTTCTGCAGATTCTCAGGGCTGATAGGATAAGTGAAATTGATATACATAGAGTCATAGAGATCTTGAGAGATATCTTCTATAATCTGATTGATATTTTCGGTGGAAGGTTGAACTAAATATAATGCGTTGACACCATGGATCTTATCTCGTTCTGAAAACAGATGCAAATTTAGTGTGACATTCTCTGACCTGAGATCTCCTATCTTGAAGACTGTGCTCAATGAGTCTTTTCCAAACTGGTCATGAATTAGAATTTTCCAAACGAACTCGTCTTCTTCCTGTTGAAACTCCTCGATAGGCTTAGGGTCACGATTTAAGTGCAATATGCGAGTCAAATGCTTGCGATGGACTTCAAACAAGTCTTGGGTCTCCCCAAATTTTCTTGATACCATAACTTTTAACCTTCCGAAGAAAAATAATTTTAAGTAATAATTATAGAATTCTTTCTTTTACAAAATTGCTGCTAGTCAGAGAGCTTCGAATCCCTAAGACAATAAAATTTGGGAAAGAAAGCTCACTTCTGAAGTTGCAATAGTCTAATAGATAGACGCACACTCAACTTTAGGTCTCCTTCTTTGATGAATTGCAATTTGATGCTGATCTAAATACCAGAACCTCAGTCCTCAGTCTCTTTCTAGATCTCTTAATTGTTATTATTGGCGAGTCATTGAGCTTAATAGGATAGTGAGTATTTCAAACCATGATCCGTGTCTCACATGTGTTTATCTTTTTATTTTTTTCGCAGTAGAAACTAATTGATAAAAGTAATAGGCTCTTTGCCAGATAAATTTATTTATCAAAACGAAGACTAGTGAACCAATTTTGTGAATATACACTACGATTTTCGAGAATGAGCACACTAGTATCGCATAGATTTCGTCATCTGGTCACTTACAAACATGTCTAGAGCCATATGAGAACATTAACAACCCTTTATACTGAAGGAAGCCAGGACATTCCCAAACATCAGAGGTCACAATCCACCATCAAGTAAGCGGCTAACCTGACTAATGAGGCTCAAATTTTGAATAGGAGAGACTTTCGGATACTGCGTTCGAAAGTGTTGAAAATTCTCAATGAAAATTTTTTGGGTCCTCCAACGAAGAAATTGCAACTTCCTTGGCATCGAGAAAAAGAAATCATCCCAAAAAGAGAAGAGAAGAAAGATAGCTATAAAAGGATTCATGCCATTGAAGAATCATTTAAAAAATTGAGGAATTCAGAATTAGAAAAGGGATTAATGACGCAGAGAAATCTGACCATCTCGATACCGAAATATTTTGATAATTCATACACGCCTACAGCTCGTACAGCTCGCACAGTGAGAAATATCCAAGAGACCCCATACAGCAGAGAGCAAGCATACGACAAACCTCTACCAGACATTGAGAAACTTTGTAAATATCTCCATCCAGAAGAAATTGAGCACGTATGAATATGGTCTTCGTATTCACTAAACTCAGCGAATTGGTATTACTCTAGATCTGTAGAGACCCACTCTATTTTTTGGGTGTTGATGACTACCGAAACTTCGACAATCTTTCCAATCTTCGGCTTTGGGCAAAGAAAGATCGGGTTCGAGTTGATGACGATGATCAAGGGTATTTGATAGCAATTCTCACAATCACCTTCATGAATTATTTGAGAAGCGATCTAATTAATGAGCCTCCGCAGCTGCAATTATTGACCCAGAGAACAAGCACTGATACGAGTGGGGGGCTCTCGCCGTTTTCAACTATAAGAAAAGCACCCAGCAGATCTTTTAAATTAGTTTTTAAGAAAGAAACTCCAGTTGACCCTGAACTCCGGAAAGAGCAAGTAAGACTGTTGCTTGCTGAACCTCATCATCATGCTCTTAAGCAATTGCAAAAGACAGTTGAACTTATAAAAGCAGAAAGAAAGAGAAGGCTCGAGCGCTTCAATAATCAAAAGAAGGCTGAAACTTATCGTGAAGTATATACATGAAATGAGCCTTCTCAAAACATATATAATATGCATCAATTTTAGGCTGAAAGGATTGGCAGGTTTTGTCACCAGCTTGAGGCTAAAATGAAAAAAATAGAAGATATTACCGAAACTTTGGAAGAAACTTACAAGCAAAGTATGGTGACTTCCCAGCAGAAAGCTGATGCAATGCATGCTGCTCTAGACAATAGGAGGTCGGCGCTGCTTAACAACAATGAACTTAAAATAATTCTGAACTAGGAAGAAGGTTGAGGAGCAACTAAACTTAAAACGAGTAAATTACGAAATCGAGAAGAATCTTCTCGAAATAACAGTCAAACGGAACAAAGAGCAATGTAACTTCTCTCTCTGTTTCTAATCCAATAATTAACTTTCTTGTCATTCTTCTTCAGATCTTAGTGGTAAAATATCCCATTTTCGTTCAACAGCAGGAAAGCGCTCCACATCATTCCAAAAATCATTTCAATAATTTAGATTCATAATTCTTTCACATTTTCCAGTTAGACTGAATAGTTTCTTTTTGTGAATACATACATAATAGTGTATGTAGTTTCTTATGAACTACACATGGAATATACTGGTATATCAACAGCTAATGCGAGAATTCAAGCTCATGTAATATAAATATTTTTTCAAAAAGATTTATCATTAGTGAAGTCATGAGTGGATCTCTCAGCTTTGATACTTCTCGTAAATTCTTCAGCCTCTCGATCAAATTGATTTGCTATCCGGAGGTTCGTTTCAATGGAATGATTAAATGATTTGATTGATTTGGCAAGGATCGCCTGCAATTCTTCCATCTCGCGATCTCTGAATTTGTTTGCTTTAACCGGTTTTTCTTGTTTCAACTCTACAACCTTCTGTTGTTCTGGTGTCTGAGTTTTCAGTCTCAAGAATTGCAACTCAAGTTTCTCGTTCCGACTCTCTAACTCTTTCACAAGTTTATTTTTGGCTTCCAATTCCTGCCTAAGTAACTTGGCTTCTCTTTGGTATCTGTCAACATCTGTCCCAAGCTGAGATTTCAACTGCGAATATCGCTCAGAGTCGTTTCTAGAGACTCGATCCAGTGCGTTCAACTTTTCTTCGTACTCAGAAACTATTTTAGTTTGCTCTTCTTGTAAATGCTTACATTTTTCCATCGTTTTTTGGAGTTCAATGGTGAGAGCTTGTTTTTCCTTTTTTATTGTTAAATACTCACTTTCGAGCATTTCCATCTCTTTTTCGTAACTTTCAGCCTGTGTTTTCAAAGCATTGCGAAGTTGTTCTGACTCGGATTCATGTGTAGCTTGTAATTGGCTCACTTCACTACCAATTGCGCTGAGTCTCATTAAGTTCGATGAATAGAGGTTCTCAAGTAAGAGAGAAACACGTTCTAGGTCCCGAGAATACTTCCCTGCAATTTGTTCTATGTTGTTGGCTAAAAGGTCTTCACTTTCTTCTTTTATTCGTTTCACTTCCCTCTCAACGAATTTCTGGAGCCTCTGGAATTCTTCTGTTTTTTCATCAGTAAATTCTTTGAGTTTTTCTCTTTCTGTCTCCAGTCTCGAAAGCTTCGCCTGTAACTGAGTAGACTTGTCATGTTCTATATCCAATAGCTCTAAAAGCTGCGTGTTCTCCTCTTTCAGCAATTCAAATTCTTTCTTTATTTTTTCCACTGTATTCGAGCTCAATTTTATTGTTTGCTCGTATTCTTCTTGCAGTTTTTGCTTTTCAGTTGCGGCTGTTGCTGCCAATGTCTTCATCTTAGACTCGTATTCATTGCTCAATGAATCAATATTTCTGTCTTTTTGTTTCATGAAGCTGCTCTTGATCTGACTAATTCTTTCGCTGATAAGCTTCTTCAGTTCTTCAGAGACTTCAGTAAGATTCTGAGTGCCGAGTTGAAGTTCCAGTTTTACTGTTTTCTTGAGGGATTCATATTCTGCCCGCAGATGATTAATTTTTATTCCTGCTAACTTGCTGATTTTTGCAAGACTGTCTTTATGTGCCTTGGCACTCCTCTCCAATTTTCGGTTGAGCTCTTCAGTGATCTGTTCATATTTTATCCTTTCCAACTTCAAATTATCATTCTGATTTTGCACTTCGAGAATTTGTTCCTCTAATTTTTTCAGCTCAGTTTTGTAATCTTTGAGTTTTTTCTGCAGTTCGGCGTTCTCATTAAGTTGTATCTTGAGTTTAGTTTCTGTTTGTTGGAGGGTGGTTTTTAGCTGAAGTTTCTCAATAAGTTCACTGTCTAACTTCCGGGACTCCTCTTGACGAATTCCGGAGATTTTGTCAACTATTGAAGTAGACTCATGAACCAGCTGCTCATTCAAGGCTCTATTTTTGGCATAAAGCTCATCTTTTTCTTTATTCAGAGCAGCGATATTCGATTCAAGCTCCTTTCGTTGTCTTTCAAATTCTCTTTCTCTAATTTCTAGATCTGCGATCTTTTTTTCAAGGTCAGCATTCTTCTTCTTCAGTTCTGAAATTTGTGCTTTAAGCTCAGTGATTGTTGTGCTTTGTTTCGACTGAGTTTCTGCTGACTCTTCAAGCCGCCTTTGGAGATCCTCCAAATCACTTTCAAGGGAGCTTACTTTTTTCACTTCGGTCTCGTAAAGTGATTTGAGTTTCTGTATGCAGGCGGAAGATTCATCCAACTTTGCGATAAGTGTCTACACGAATTTCAACAAAAAGGACTCAGTTAACTGTTACTTTTCTATTCTGCTCTGACTGTAATAGTTCTTCTCCAATCTTATTATTATTCTCTCTTTCTTCTTCAATTAAGGTCTTTAGATTTTCGACCTGAATGACAAGATCGGCTTTTTGCTCTTCGATCAGCCTATTTGCCACTATATGATATTTTGAAACCAATCAATCAAAAATTTTTGGATTACTTTTCAACGAATTGAGAGCGGCTTCATGTTCGATTTTGCCTTGATCTGCAATTTGTTTCACTCGAGTCTGAATTTCCTGCTCATATTTCTCTTCGAGCTCTCTTATGCTCTGGCTGTGAGTCGCCTTTAACTCCATCAATTTCTCCGCAAGAATGTTCTCATGCTTTGTTTTCGAGATATACTCTTTCTCCATCTGACTAATTCGATTCTCAAGAGTTGTTCTAAGGTCTACATCGAAGCTTCTTGCTGATTTATTGAGTACGTTTGCAGTTGTTTCGGATTGACTGTCACTGCCTCTCCGATCTAATAGGCTTTGATAATCTCCTTGTAGCTGATTAATCTGCAGTTGATGCTTAGCCTTCATTTCAGCCTTTTTATATATTGAAATGATCGTGAGAAAATACACATTCTCTTTATAGAATTACCACAATCCTTTGAGAATTCAATTCGATCTCATGACACTTATTCTCCCACTCATTCTTAATAGTTTTCATATCATTTTGCATACTAATAATGAGTCTCTCATAGTGGAGTTTGCGTTCTTCAATAGTATTCTTCAGACTTTGATTTTCCAACCCCAAGGCTTCGTTTGCCTCTTTATATTGAGCCAGTTTCTCTTTCAAATCCTTGATCTTGAGCTTATATTTTTCTTTCACTTCTTTTGCTTTGGTGTTGATTGTTTTCTGCTCATTCTCAGATACCTACGCTGATTGTAAGCGAACTAAACAAATTTCTCCACGTTACCTTCATAATTTGCTCTTGCAAGGATTGTACTTGAGAGGACAGGTCCTCTTTGTTCCGATGAGTGATGGAATGCTCATTATTCTTATTTGAAAGCTCATTTTTCAACTCTAAAACTTGATTTTTCAACATTCCGATTTCTTGTTCTTGATTGCGGTTAATTTCCTGAAGTAAGTGGGAATTTTTTGAGAGAGCTGCGTGGTCAGCGACGAGAGATTGGTAATTCTTTTCGATTTTGGTGTACTCTGTCCTTAAGACCTCGATGTCATTCCTCATCTCTTTTTCTCTTTGCGTTTTTCCGTTTTCGATTTCGTAAACTGCATTACGAAGCCCTTCCGCTTCGTTATTAAGGCGTCTGATCTCCTCGTGAAGAATCTGCATATTTTGATTGTACTTGGTGTCATTTGACTTCAACTGATTCTCATAATGCTCAGAGATTTGCTGAAGACTCTGCCGCAGCTGTTCGCGCTCTTGTTCAAGTTTCTGAGTTGTCTGGTCATGGCTTCTCAGTGTGGCTTCCAATTGGTCAAGAGCTGCTCGTAGAAGTTCGTTTTCATTTTGAAAATACTTTCTTTGTCGGACTATCTCTTCCTCAGTTTTCGACAACTCAGCTTTGAGCTGTGCGTTCGCTTGGGTAAGCTTTTCAATCATAACTTCTTTCTCGGATTGAAGAGATTCTTCAAGAATTTCTAACACTCTTTGCTTTGTAAATTCGCTAGAAGTTTGATTCCTCATCATTGTACTAAGAATCTCATCTTGGTCGAGAATAGGCACCATTTGCCTTATTAATAGTTCGAGAGATCGGACTCTAGAGTTCATTCAAGCTGCTGAATTACAATAATTGTATATTACCTATCTTCATAATTTTTTTTCAGGTTTGTGAAGATTTCATTGGAGAAATTGGGTTCTCTGATTGGTGCAGTATCATGCTGAACGTATATAGCTTCTTTCTTTGGTGAGTTGCTCGTGGCCCAAGAGTTGTAATGCTTTTGATTCATACTGATTTGAAAAATAAATAGGTATATTAACAGAAACAATTTGAATTTTTTTAAGAGTTTCTCGTTCTCTCGCTCTAAAGACAAGTTTTAAGACACTTGCTCTTGTTTGAAGGAAAATAGAGAAAAATTGAGGCAAAAATCTAGTTGACTGAGAGAGGACGGAGTTTCATAAACCCCGAGGGATTTGGTTGTTTCATAAATTACTTTATAGGTGTTCGATTACATTCTGCGACTGGTGATAAAATGTATGTAAGAATACTATCCTTGTTTGTGAAAGGGTTTCGAACCCTCCCTTGAGCATTGAGACCAATCAAAGGTTTAGAATCCCTACACAAGGAGACTTTTTATCCTCGTAAACTTTGGAAGAGTTAAAAGAAGATGACACATCACCTGCGTGAATTGAAAGAAGATCTAAGATCCCATAATCATTTTTTTAAGTGTAATTTTTATCAATAGCAATTGTTCAGGGTCAAATGAGAGTGTATAACTCTAGACTAAAGCAAAGAAAAGAAACACTTCAATTTTTAATCTAAATTTCAACAGATTCTGATTCACTCTTTAATTTCTGATTTGCTATTGTAGTGTATAGCCTCATGAAATTGGGTCTCCCGGCTCACCACCCTACTTATGCAAACTCACATACTCTGTACTTCCATAGCACAAGCAGGGGATAAGATTTTGGGTCCATTATACCTCTGCCTTTATTAGCTATGCTGGGCATTTCCAGTTCTTTATGAATTATCACTCTACTCTAGCTTTTCTCTCTAGATCTTTCGTTCTAGACCATTTAACCCTTGCATATATAACTACTAGGCCTGAGTCAGTTTGATTCCCGCCATACATAATCGTAAATATGCTGAACTTAGAGTAGATCCAGAAAAACTAGAATCAAGCTGGTTCTCTTGTTTTATGAAGAATCAAATCTTTCTGCCTTGCTTTCAAGAGAAAAACATAGGTTTCACAATGGCAACCACCCAATTGAGTACGACTATCAGAATTTTGGAGAATTGCAACTTTACTTGCTTATTAAGGAGATGCACTTTCTATTAAAGCAAACTGACCAAAATAGATTTATAAATTTTTACAAAAGATGTCAAAAGTGTCCCGAAATGATCGAAGCACAGAGAGAATTGAGAAAAGAAAGAAGATACTAAAGCAACAACAGGATTCTGGAGAAGATATAGCACAACCAGATGAATTTCCTGATGTAGAGAAACACGAAGACCAATTAACAAATACCATCAAGGAAAAAAAGCTAAGAAAGGAGCAGAAGAAGCAAAAAGAACTCCAAAAGATACAAGAAAGACAAAGAGAATTGTCTGCAGATGCAAAAGGCAAGAATGGAAAGACTCAAGCCCCAACTGAATCCAAAAAGCAAAAAGGGAAACCCCAAAAAGACGAAATTCCCAATGGAAAGAGCAAAAAAGCCAAGCAAGATGACGATTTTGATGAAGAAATAGACGATGAAGAACAAGAAGAAAATGAGGATGAAGACGATGAAGAAGAAGATGGAAAACAACAACCACAACTTGAAATAGAAGAGGAAAAAGACGAGGAAAGTAAAGAAGCCCCAAAAGAAAGAATACTTACCGTCAATAAAGATGGTACATCTCAATCATAATAATAAGTCTTAATTCCGTTTATAGAGTTCTTTTCAAACATGAAGTTTGAAGATTTACAAGTGAACGAAAATATCAAACTGGCGATAAGAGACATGAATTTCACGAACATGACGCACATTCAAGCTCGTGCTATTCCTCATCTTCTCAAGGGAAGAGATCTTCTCGGAGCAGCAAAGACCGGATCAGGTATTCTAATAAAAAATCCATTTCAAAATGTATGAATAAATTATAGGAAAAACACTCGCTTTTCTGCTTCCTGCTTTGGAACTGCTATTGAAAGCTAACTTCACTCAAAAGAGTGGAACGGGTGTTCTCGTCATTTCTCCAACTAGAGAGCTTGCTGAACAAATCTTCAACGTTGCTAAAGACTTGTGTAAATACAGCAACAAGACCATTGGTTTGGTAAGATCTATTTCGATGAGAAGTCTTATTCATCTCATTAGTTGATTGGAGGTGCTGACAGAAAGAGAGAAGCAATTAAGCTCGTAAAGGGAGTTAATATCCTTGTTGCAACTCCAGGAAGACTTCTTGATCACATGCAAAATACAAAGGTATTTTCAAATGAATTTGAAAGATGTTATCAACACTAAACGGCAGGGATTTAACTATGGCAATTTGATGTGTTTGATTCTTGATGAAGCAGATGAAATTCTCAAGATAGGTAAGCTGACATGCAAGAGTTTATAGATATTAATGGGTTGTTTAGGATTCGAACAGGATCTGAATGAAATTCTGAGATTAATTCCAAAGGAAAGACAAACGATGCTTTTCTCAGCAACTCAAACCAAGAAGATTGACGATCTGGCAAGACTTTCATTGACGAATCCAGTTTATGTTGGTGTGGATGATCAATCTCAGACAGCAACAGTCGCAGGTCTTGAACAAGGTTTTGTGGTAAACAACACATCCAAATCATAAGATTGCTTAACAAATATCTTACAGATAGTTGAAGCTGATAAACGATTCCTGTTACTCTTTACATTTTTACGAAAGAACAAAGACAAGAAAGTTATGGTTTTCTTCTCAAGCTGCAACTCCGTCAAGGTAATTTACTCCTCATATTAGACCCCTCAAAGTTTCTTACTCCAACTAGTTCCATGCTGACTTGCTCAATTACGTTGACGTCCCTGTTATGAATATTCATGGACGACAGAAACAGCAAAAACGTCTCAGCACATACTACGAGTTTTGTGAAGCAAAAGTAATTTCGACTAAAAAAAAAAGAAAAAGAACTAACAATCAACTTAGACTGGTATTTTACTCTGTACTGATGTCGCTGCAAGAGGTCTCGATATTCCTTCTGTTGACTGGATTGTCCAATATGACCCGCCAGATGGTAAAGAGCTTCTTTTTCAAAAGGATGGCTTTCTAAATATTTAATGTAATTAGATACCACTGAATATCTTCACAGAGTCGGAAGAACTTGCAGAGGCAAAGACAGCAAAGGTAAAGCCCTGCTTTTCCTCCTTCCTGAAGAGAAAGGCTATCTGCAAAAACTCAGAGCTTCTAAGGTGAGCTCCTTCTTTATACAATGATGAGATTTTAATTGCTATTGTAGATTGCATTGAACGAATACGAATTCCCACCTAACAAACTGGCTAACATTCAATCACAATTCGACAAACTCATCGAGAAGAATTACTACTTGAATGTTGCTGCTCGTGACGGATTCAGATCATACTTACAGGTAGAAAACTTCAATTATTTTAATTTTTTACAACTAATTTATGTGTTAGGCTTACGCGTCACACAGCTTGAAAGAAGTTTTCGATGTAAACAACCTCGATCTTCAGAAAGCTGGAAGATCCTTTGGTTTCCAAGTACCTCCAAAAGTCAATCTGAGTAAAATTGCACTCTTTAAATATGAAAACGCTAACCTCGAATATATTAGATGTCAAAGTTAGTGGAAAAACATTACGTCAGAGCAAGTTGAAGAAAATCTATAACAAGGGCGAAAAATCGTTGATCTACAGAGTATGTCAATCAATTAAACTTTATATTAATTACTGAGTAATTTAGGAAAAGCCAAATCGAAGTGCATCTGACTCAAGACAATTTGTTAGATTCTAATTGTCATGAAGCCTTAAGACGGAGTGAATATTTCAAGATTGTTGTATGCATTCCCGTATGCTAGGCTTTAAGTAGGCTGTATTGAAAGAAAAGAATTATTTGATTAGTAGTAGTATCTAGTTTTGAAGAATTGTTCATAATTGAATAATCGTTGTCTTTTAATGAATCCGATTTATAATCTGAGCTCCATGTATCGTGGCTTTTTAGACCCAGAAAAAATTTAAGCCAGTCGTTCAAGTTAGGTCGAGCAGTCTTTCACGCTTGAAGGTTCAGCTGAAGGATTATCTTACTGGAGATTTCGCTTCAACACTATAGCCAATTTAAAATTTTTCAACCAATGCTTTGATGCAATTTTGTTGTAACTCAGCGACTCTTTGGATGCTGATAGAGCTAATTGGTCATTAAAACTATCAATTCCCTTTCTGATGACGAAAATAAGGCGAATTTAACTAATCGAGACCGAAATTCTGAGCCTTTTTAATCGGACTTTACTTTCTTAGTACACAGTGAAATCCATTTTCTTTTAATGGAATAAAATATGTAGTTTATTTGAATTTTCAAGTCCCACACTCCACAATCAACATTAGATTTAAACAATCTTGCTGAGATCTTCTATCATCATAGTGATATCATAGAGCGACGGTTTTTCCTTTGTCCTCATCCGATTGTAGATTCCTTCCTTCTCTTTATTCGTTAACGTTAGCATTCTTTTTAGAATATCTGCATCCACAAAGCCATAGCTTTCCAAGAATTCATGTGAAAAAGAATCCTAATTAATTTCATAATATTATGCAATATTCATAGGAACATCGATACCTGATAGCCTCTCCATCTAAAATAGTCCACACCAAACCCTTTCGGAATACTGCTCAGAATGCAAGATTGTAAATCCATGAGTAAACTGAAAAGTGTATCAGGTATGGAGGCGATTAGATTTATTGATCCTGCTGCTCCTGAGAGCAAAGCAATATCTATGTCAATAATTCCAGCCATTTGGTCTTGGTTTGCGATCTTGTATCTGTCAAGAAGCTGTTTTTTATCCTTCAAAACACAGGTAACTTCCTCGCCTAGGTTGATTCTTGCAGTATCCTATAATATAAAATAGGTTAATCCGCTTTGGTTTTAAAGATTTGATCTTACTTTAAAGACTATCCTTTGGAATTCTGAATCTGTAGTATTAAACATATTAATGACTTTAAGCACACCATCAATTCCTACCACAATGCTGGTCTCATTGATTATGCATCCAACTCGGCTGCCCAGTGAGTTTCGAAGAGATATTGAGACCAGAGTTAATGAGCCTTCTTCTTCATTAAAATCGAACAAGTGCAACCCTTTTACATTGTCGACAACGATCACAGATTTTTTGTAGGTTTCAATGTGTTGGATCAGTGCGAGTCCTGTAGTCGTTGAGATCTCTTTGAAGGTATAAATATCTTGACCAAAACTTTCGACCTGTTCACTTTTCGTTTTCTCAATTTTCAAAACAATGAGCTTAGATTTGACAGCCAAAATAACATATTGCTCAAGCAATCTAGCCATATAGACCACTTCCTTCGGATAGGTAAACGTTTGTTTTAGAGTTACATTATTCTCTGCCAGTTCATGGACTTCGACAACCCCAGAGTGATTTCCTCTCACAGAAACCAATATGGCTCTAAATTCTTCGTAAGTAAATTCGAGGATATTAGACACCTCTAAACCTTCGTAACGGATGGCGGAAATCTCTTTATAAGAGTTCGAGTCATAAAGCTTCAAGGATCCCACACCTTGGTCGTAGTTGAGGCTCGCAGCAGCGTAGATATTCTCTTCTAGCAATGGTACAATCAGGTTAATATGATGCTGAGAGTCAAATGGAAGTGTTTTCGTTTGAACCTTGTCAAAGAATTCGATTTCTGCAACAGCAATTTCTCCTTCAATGAGAGCCAGAGCTCGATTCTCTGATTTATTCTCAAGCATCACGACGACTTTCTTAGCGTTGCTATTTATTACGTTCAAATAGGAAAGTTGGTTTTGTTCATTAATGTAAAATAGCCCAGCATTATCACAAAAGACGAATACTTGTTTCTTTCCTTGGAAGCCCTCTTCATGCAAAGAGACAGGATGAGTTCCGAATAAGAAAGTTTTCTTGTCGAGAATCTTGAATTCGTGTTCATTTACATTTTGAGTAAATTCATATTGATAGATACTAATACACCCATCATAGTACCCAACAAATAGCCAATGACAATCTTGTGAACTCAGGTTCGTTGAAGCCATCGAAATGATCCCTTCCCGCTCGGTGTCAATAGAATAGACCTCTGCCAACGTCTCTCTATCATATACTTGAATGTGAGTATCCTTCCAAAAAGCAACAAATAAATGTTTCTTTGTGAGGCTGATCGCACAAGGCTGTTTCTGTAATTTCTTTGTGTGAAGGCCTTCCAATTTCGTATTTGAGAGATCAGCATGAATAAGCATGTCCTTGTTAGTTGCTAAGTATAAATCTTTTTCAAAATTCTGCGAGAGAAGTATATCTCCATATTCCTCGGTAAATTTCGGCTCCGTGGATGTAACTAACTCTATTTTCGTCGTATCTTGTGTACTGAAAAGAACCACTCCTTCGAATGTTACTTGCACCAACAAATTCGAGGCAGGCTGATGCATGCTCACCGTAGAAGTGTTTTCCTTGAATCCTGAGAACACATTTTTGCTGAAGGAGAGCCCCTCATTTTTACTAATTTTAAGTGAAAATGACTCCCGAGTTGTTGATACGAAGAAGAGGTCTTCCTCGTTCCCTTTGAACAGCCAGAAATTTTTCACGTGAGGAAACCTTAAAGTGTCTTCGATATTCAAATTAATGCCTGACCTAAGCATATTGACTTGCTGATTTTTCTTTGATCCGCTTGCTGTGACAATCGAGGTAAAAGTACTACTAGCCTTCTTCTTAATCATTTTCAAATCTGAGATAAACCCAAGGTTCAAGAAGCTTTGAAGGACTTTTAAATAAGGTGTGTCCAACTGTTCTGAGAAGTCGTTGGTAATTCGAACAAGTTTCGAATCATCTCTTCTGGACCCTATTCCCAATTTTCCAATGTATAGAAGGCAATTATAGATAGAATTTACCTATAAATACTAGAGAGGACCCCAGATAGACAACTGTGCTTCCGAAGGAGACTGTACCCAGACATTTGAGAGCAAGGTCGTCAGAAGGTTTCGAATTGTTGGTGTCAATTTCTACTGATTTGATTTCTTCTGCTCTAGAAAGCAAATATAAATTCCCATCTTCTTCATTTTCAAGTGCGAGATAAGCATGAGGTAAATCAGGAATAGGAGTTATGGCTTCAATTGGATATTTTTGAGTTGAAATCCGAGATGTCACCGTCTTTGCACCCTGCGCGTACCAGCTAAGATGGAAAAAATTATGCTATCAGTCATATAGATAACAAATCACCTGATGTATAGATCGGAAAAAACCATAATACTCCCATCTCGTAGGGATTCGAATCTCTCTACGTTAGGGTCATCCGAAAAATTTATTTTCCAAACAGGTTCCTTTCCGAGTTCTGAGCTTTGCTCATTGACCTCGTAAACATGAATAGCCCTTTCCTGATCTCCATAATCTTCTTCGAAAAGAATTGCCAAGAGCGGTTTCTTTGTTGCTGAAATAAACCCAATGTCTTTTGTCTTCTCATACGGAAAACGTATTTTGAAAGTACGCTCCACCAAGATATCATCAGGCCGTATATTAACAGAAAATAGCACGAAAAGTCCCCGAAAAGCATAAATCGCAATGTTGCATAGAATGATATTTCCACTATTGCGGGGAAGATCTTGGGTGATTTTGATTTCGCTTTGGTCGATTGGGGTGCTACCGCTGGGATTAAGGAAATCGTTAAATTTCGTAACAATTTGTCGATCTTTCACTGTAATAAAACCATATTCAAGGTTTTCAGCAAGAATGAACAAAAAGGATGGAGCATCATTCTTCAAGTATTCTGTATTTATCTTGAAGATTTTGGTTATATTGGCGAAAATTTCGATTTGGAAGTCGAGCTTTAGAGAATCAGGCAGCACGACGAAGAATTCAAGAACGTTGAAACGCGAAACCAGCATTCTTGGCACGATCTGTTTGTCTATCTCAACGTTAACCATGAGGGAATTGGTGACTGCATAGCCTTTGTAGATCGAGCTAATGTAGTTGCAAGCCATCTTGAGATACGAGGATCTTTAATTTCCTATCGAGGAAAAATTTTAATTTTCGAAGATTGGATCCTCTTTGTAATTACATATCAGAAGGGAGTCACTGCTTAATGAAAACAAAATGCCTCAAGAATCACCAGGAAAATAAGCCCATTAACACATATCGGACGGTATCTGATATCAAAAGGGACCAAGGATCAGAGAACACGGATCAGCTAACTAGCTGAATGTATCGAATCCCTACTCGATATGGAATGAAGAAGCAGGAAAAATTAAAAGAATAATCAATAAAATAATTCCCGGATATTTTTTCTGACACCTACATTTTCAACGGAATTTGTAATTCACTTCCAGCCTTTGATCAGGTGAAGTAAAAGTCACCGCAGCAGGGCAATACAGAAGTAATTTTGATGGAAAGAGTCAAATTTCTGATGCTCTGATCAGTTAGGATGGCGAAATTTTAGATGATCAAGATTTCAATCTGGATAAGCTGAACTCACTCCTCATGTTTTTGAGATAGGAAGCTTCGAAAGTTTTGAAAGCTGATCTTTTCAACACTTTCCGGGAGAAAAAGTTTTTCATGATTTGAAGAACATAAATATATGTTTCAAAGAAAAGAGGTTTGACGAAAATCATTTCGCCAAGCGGCAATTTTACTTGTCCCCGATTTATACTTATATGATAGCATCATCTTTAACCATCGATTATGTGTGTGTTTAATCCTACATTTCCTGCACTTTATGCTACAACCAGAAATCGAAAAACCATTTGCTAGTTATCTTTTTTATAAAGTTAAGGAAATTCGGAGTAGGAAAACAATGAACAATCTCGTTGTATTAGCCTAAACCAATTTCTGTCGTGAAATGTCACATTCTCATCATTTAATTCTCTTTTCTTTTTTTTTTGGAGCTTTCCGAATAAGTCCTTGAGCTCAGATTTCTCTGACTAATGATATCTCTTTGTATGAATGCTTAATTTCTAAGTTTGCTTCACTCTTCATATTTTAAGAGAGTCTCTTTTTTGTTCCACTTCTTCATGATTTTATCTCCAGTTGACTAGCTTTAACAGGCTAACTAAAAATTTATTGCAATCCTATTTTGATCATCTCATCAAAGACATACTTCAATTCATGAGTCTTAAAGCTGCTCGAAAGCTCTCCAATCTCAGCTATCTCATCAAGCAGATATCCAAAATCGAATTCTTTGTTGAACAAGTGACATCCAATTACTTTACAGACTCTCTTGGTCCAAACTTCCTCCTCGAAGCATTGAGTATATTTGAGCTTGGATTGCTCTTTTATAAACTAAAAAAGTACTTTGCTTCCAAATCACAGCTATATACTACAGGGAATCCAGTTGATGTGAAACTGCTGGAGCAAGAAGAACGGATTAAGGGCTTATTTTCATACAGAGACACAAAAGTATGCGTGACTCCAGAGGAGGAACAAGAACTGAAAAAGAAGATCAAAGCAACTTTGGAAAAGATGCGTGAAGCAAAGACACTCTCACATTTCAATCAGGGATTCCAAGAACAACCAAAAAGGAATCAAAAAATGCAGGCGTTGCTTAGCAAGTTACCTATGGATGTGAAAGAAGAAACCGAATTGGTCGACAAATTTTTTGCACCAATTCGTTTAGCAGAGATTTTGAATATAACGCGACCATATATCTATTGCTTTGCCCAGATATATTACGATCAGATGTCCTGGAAGCCGTATTTCATATCACTTTTTATCGATATACTTCGGTTGGTTCTTCAATCATGCATCAAATTCACCAACTCAGCAGAGCTGCAAGAATTCAGGAGAAGAAATAAGGATCTCATCATGAATTATGTTCTTAGAAATCCGTTCTACGCAGAGATCTTGAGAAAGAGAATGATTGACCCACTGCTTGACAGATTGTTTCCAAAGCTTCCTATTGTAAAAAAGATCATTATTTACGCAATTGAGATTCGATCTTCACTTTCATTCCTAATGTAATCGGATATTTTGGCTCCCAAGGACCTGTTTTAGTTTTATTTTTAAGAAGTCAGCAATTAGTTCGAGTGGTTCATTATACAAAACCATAATTCTAACATAATTTTCTTTTCAGGATTAAGATGGAGCCTTAGTTTGTCGTTTTTTTTTTTCCCCCTTCTGTTAGATTGAATCTGAGCAATTAATATTAATCAACAACAAAATAAATCGAGTAACAATTATTAAATGGACAATAAGAAAATGAGTGCCTCATTTTTTGTTTCTCCAAGAAAGTTTGTCAACAGTCCTCGGCAAACAGACTCATCTGTTCTTAAACTGTCGAAAATCAATGCATCAAATAGCATTAGTGACAGTCCGAGAATGAGACATCAAAATACCTTGGTGGATCACACTGCTAAAAAAGAGGCTCCTCAGTTAGTTGCATTTAAGAGGTCACTTTCGAAAAATAAACTTAGCGAACGCGAACTCCCCTCTAAACTCTCTTCAAAAGAGTTGCAATTGCAAAGAGAACGTTACAAGCAGCTTCTGAATAAAGTAGTAAGCGCCGATAAAAATAGCAAGGTAGACTATCAACTCGAGCCCCCTAATATCACCAGCATGACTCAAACCAACTCTCCAGACAAAGTATCTGGTCGTTCTCCAGCAAGATTTTTCACTGAGACTAGTCGAATGGGTACTTTCGAAAATTTAAAGTTGCCAGTGACTCGCTCTCCTGCCCTCAGCTTTACAGAAGATGCTGCTGGAATGACGAAAGTTAGTCGTGCTTTGTCTGAGTCTCAAATATTTCCGCTTGATTCCAACCTCAGCCCAGCGCACGCGCAATCGGACCAAAGGCCAAAGGGCTCAATATCTCGCAGTCCTTATCTCAAAGTAGATTCAAAATTTAATGAAATTCTTGAACTCCAGAAACGTGTCAAAGAACTTGAAAAACAGAATGAAGAATTAAGGCTCGAATATAAAGCAATCGATGAGTTTAAACTTGCGATGGCTCGTAAAACAAAACTTCAAGACTTCCATGAGAAACGCATAGACCTCCTCAAAGCACAAGTCTCCAGACAGAAGCGCTATATTGATTTGTTACACAATTCGTTCAAGCAAACCAAAACATTTCATAAGGATTTGATGTCCGTGCTCGATTATTTAACTGAGCTTGACAAGAAATACATGCGAGGAAACATCTTACTTGGAGAACTCGAAAAAGAGGAATCTGAGAACCAAAAAAGTGTACAACCAACCACGAAGCCTTCCACTGCAGACGTTTATAATATTTTATATGGCGTATTCCAAGAAAAAAACAATACGGAAGAATTTGAAAAATTCATTTTAAATTTCAATGAAGCGTATGACAAAATTAAACATGTACAGCAAACAAATGAGGAAGTGGCAAGCATGTACACAGTGACAATGCAATTGCTAAAATCAGAAGACTTGCTCGAAAACAAAATCAATCCAGAGTATCAAAAAAAAATCAAGTACACCTATCTTATGAAGAGATTCATCGAGAAGTACAAGCGGTTCTTTCCGTCTTTTATGACATGGAGCGATTATAATATGAAAGAGAAACAGTCCTTCACAGGGTTTCTTCAAAAACTTGAAAAGATGTCTTTTAAAATTAAAGATGTCTTTCATAAAATAAGTGCTTTCGATCTTTTGAGGCACAATAACTTCTGCTACAATGACGAAATCCCGGATCTTCTTATTGAAAATACTGTTGAATTTGAGCAATACTTTAACGTATCGAATAAAGGCAAACGTTTATGGTTAAATGCGAAAGAAATCACTGCTTTAGAAAAGTCTCTTTCTCTGCTTTTATCTCAATTGATGCGTTTTCAGCGATCGTTGTTCTTAGAGAAAGGGAAGATTACCGTTCAACAAGTGTTTGAATTAGAAGAGCAAATCCGTTTAAATGTGGAAAAACTGCTCTGTCTTGGAATTTCCACTGATGTCGATTCCACAAAAGGAGGGAAGATTGTGGTTGTGAATAAACTTTATGATCAAGGTTACAAACAAGCGAAATTGTTGCTTGACGACAAGCAAGTGTCTCTGAAAGATAGAATCGAAAAATTTTCTTTAGAAGTTTATTCTTGGGAAGAGGAAAACCTGAAAAAATTTGAGTATGCCAAGACGGGAGCCGACCTCTATTTACAAAAAATGTCGAAACTGCTCTCAGAATTACAGAGCAGTCATAACAAGTCTGCGCAGTTAGAAGATGTCGACAAATTCAAGCTCCATCTCGATCATATCTGTGAACGATACAAGGAGATTCATATGGTGGGAAAATTAAAAGACTTGCAAATTAGATATTATAAGGAATACACTAATCTTTTGACAACAGACTCTCTTGAGTTAGAATCGTTTGTGAAAACGAAAGCAATGGGGATCGACGCTTTTTTTAAAAAGATATCTGACGGACTACGAGAGCTGCGATACCCATATGAACGGTTATTCGAGCAAGTTGAAGGGAACAACCCAAAAAATAGGAAGGAATTTTGCGTAGCATTCCAGAAATTTTTTGACGAAACCACAGAACGAGTAAATAGAGTTTTCGGAGCGAGCTCTAATTCGCTTGAGAGTGATGTGAAAGACCTTGAGAGCAGTTTTAGACCTCAGTTTGAGCGGCTTCAGTCAACTCTCAATTATTTCTCTGAACGATTAAGCAATATAAGTCTTAAGGTGTACTGAGCATTGAAAATTATCTTTTTGTAATCATCAAGCTAGGTTGCTTAATTCTACCATGCTTTTTTGATTTCTGTTCTCAATTATTATAATATCACAGCCGCTCGCGAATAAGGCATATTTTATAATATAGCCGGGATCGGTTGGGGGTGACGAAGCCAACCCCCAAAAAAATTCCAAAATTTGTAATTGTAAGCAGACAGGAGGATATACATTATTTAATGTTAAAAAAATATTGCATTTTCAGAAAAATTGGACGGGATAATCGAATTAACACAGATTATAACGAACTAAAAACTTTGAAGTTGCTATCATTGCGGGTGGTTAAGGTAATCAATCTCGAGATTAGCAATCGCTTTGGCAGTATTTTAATTCAAAGCACAGGAAATTATAAAATATCTTAATCATTAAAAAAATTGAGTTTGTAGTCAACGTCAAATGAACAGAACAAGTCAACAACAGAACGACCCGCAACCGCCACCCGAAATAAAGCCTGAGAATGTGAGAAAATGCTTGAAAAATGCCAACTCTCCAGACCAGGCAATTCAGAATGAAATCCGAGGATATCTTGAATCATGTGAAAAAAATCCAAACTTTTCATTTGTTCTGCTCGACATCTTAAATAACGACAATGAGGTAACAACAACACTCAAATTGTTCGGTAATTGAAGCTCATCAATATAAATTTTTTGGCAGGATCCAGGTGTTAGACAGATGGCTTCGATTCTCTTCAAGAATGTTGTACAAAGAAACTGGGGAGCCAGGAAAGGCAGCAGTTCACGAAGTCTGAGTAAAACTTTCAGTCATTACAAAGTCTTATCATTCGATTTGCAAATGAAAGCCTTTATCGACGACGACATCAAAAATGCGATAAAGAAGGTTCTCCCAGATTTCCTTACTCGATATCAAATGAAAGCGTTTAGGAGTCAACTTGATGATGCAGTACGAATCATTTCTAAAACTGATTATCCTGAGTCATTTGTCCCGCTCTTCCAATACTTCATCTCAAATCTCAAAGATTTCAACACGCTGATTGCAGCTAATAATCCTCCAGATTTCCTCAGTGACGTTGTGTTTAATTTCTTTCAAACGCTGAATATGGTAACAAAAGAGCAATTGCGAAGAAGGACGCACAACACGAAAGATATGTTTTATAATTATTACGCTCAAATACTTGCAGAGTTTAGCAAAATCTGGACCACTTTCAATTCGAGCTTTAAAACAATTCTGGAAAATGTTGTGAAAAGCAATAATGAAAATAATCTCGAGCGATTCATGCGGTTGGTCAGGTTCTATGACAAAATCGTTATCAACTTACTCCTTTGTGGATTTGATGAACTTCATCTTGAGTAAATGATCCCTTCTCTCTCTTTCTTTAATTAACAAATTTTCAATTATATAGTGAGTCAGCCGCAAAACTGGTAAAGATGGTTCTCCAGAAGGCCGGCGAGTATATTGAGATGATCAAAAATCTTGGCAATAAAACCAGTACAATCGTGTTCCAAATGAACAAAAACCTCAAAAATATTTTGATTCTCATGTCAAACTTGCAGAGCACTTTCCCCTTCCTACTCACAGCTGTTTTAACTGACTACATGCAGCTTTGTCAGATTACCATTCAAAACTCCGATTGGTTTTTAGGTGATACAGTCATCAAGGCGGGATTGCTTGGAATATATAAGATTTTGAAAACGTTCCCCTACTACACTAGCCCCGAAACTTTCCAACAAACTGTTCTCATATCCAAACAAAAAACTGGCGTCGAAGCGCAAAACTTGTGCCATCAGCAATTTGCACAATTTTTCACAGAAAAGGTGATTGAAGGATTTTTCAATACGTTTGTGCTGAAGATCCTGCCAACCAGCAGAGACAGAATAATTACAGAGGAAGCTGTTGAAAACCTGGTTGAAGCAGGTAATCTCAGTTTCCTGAATTATTCATCCCAATATCTAAATTTATTTCTAGATGTTGACACCTACCTTGATGAAACGTTGAAAGAGATCGATAATACTCTTTTCAATATCTGTCTAGCAACCGTTGAAGGCTTTTTGAATCGTTTCCCGGCCTTTTGCATGAAGCTCATTCATACCCTTGCTGCGAAAGCTCTTGAATGTAAGATTCATGTATCTAGACTGTTCTTCTAACATATCAACAAAAAGCATCACTCACCGAGTTACCTGCGATATATCAAGATTGCATCTTCTCGCTGCTTGGGTTGCTCCCAACGATTTATGAAAAATACAAGGTGCCAGAAACTGACTTTATCAATATCATTCAAGTCATTAAATACCTCAACTCCAACGTAAAGAATTACCAAATGTTTGGAAACAGAATCCCTGTACTCCTGAGCAGATGGCTCAAACTGATGAACAGTAAATCTAGCTATTTCTTCAAATTCCAAATTATTCTCATGATTGTAGACGAGATGATGTCAGAGCTTGCATTCTTGCTTCTTGCCTTGATCGAAAACAACTCTTCAAACTTCCTGATTCGCTACGAGAGTTGTGTGTGCCTCAAGAACATCATCAAAGTTGATAGCAATTTGAAAATCGACTATATGAAGCTTCTGCAAAATCTTGTTCCAGTTGTGCTAAACCTTCTTGAAAGACATTTTTCTTCAAACATCATATGGCCGCTTATCAATCTAATCAACGAGTTGTTGAAGAAAGCGCAGTATACTGTTGGAAATGCAGAATTAGTTGCTGCTTTCCACAGTGATAGCTTCAAAAAACTGCTGAATACCAATTCAGACATCCTCCGAACTGCTCTTGTCGAAACGTTTAAGAACTTGATTGTTTCATTTGAGCCTGGAGAAAAAATTCCCTCGCTTTATCTCTTAGCTCTGGAATTTGTGGACTTAGGACTTAAAGTACTCTCTATTATTTCCTTACTGATGGATGTTCTAACCATTTTTGCATAGAGATATGTATATGATACCAACTTTCTGCGACTTTGGATTTTCCTGGCCAAAGAATATACTTATGAACAAGGACTCAACGACGTCATGAAAAACCTATTCTTGGTAACAAAATTCATTGCTCATCCAGATTTGTCATCTTTCTTGTTTAGAAATACTACGACAGTTTGGATAGTGCAAAAGAAATGGCCATTACTAGCATGTTTATGGAACTTATTGAAGAATATATTCTGCTGAATTTCCTCGATTCAAGTCTGTTCGGGAAAATATATGAACTCGCCGAGAAAAAGTATGAGCGGACAAAAGGAATGGAATTATCCGAACCGATTATTGAGTTGAGATCGACAGTGTTGAGTCTTATGATGACGATTCTTTTAACATATCTCAACAACAAGCAAACCGAAGCTTTATCGCAATTTGAGGTTCTCTCTTCATTATTCTAGTTGTTTTAAACTAACTAAAATTCTTAGAGGCTTTTGGAGTACAGTCTTGTAGAGATCATGACTCCGATTAAAGATAAATCGATGAGAGGTGTAGCAAGATACCGCACAGCCATCCTGACGATTTTTAACAGGTTTCTTATCAGCGAACCTGAGAAGATCCTGCTCCTCATTAAATGTACAATTATTTTTCCTAAGAATTTGCTAATTCTATTATTAAGCGTCCAATATTAACTCTCTGCAGTTTATCGATTGCTGGCTGAAAAACATGGAATTTATCGCCTCATATGCTTCCAGGTAAATAATGACATTTGATATATATGATTAACCAACCGTAGGAGAATTAATGCGATCGCCGTTTTGCAAGTTATTCCGTTTATCGATGACTCAGACTACTTCAGAGACAGATTCGTATATTTTGTGAGATGGACATTACCAGAAGTCACTGCTTCCATCGAAAACGTTAGTCCGAGCAAAACGCCGAATAAATTTAAATCATGTATTTTATTATATTTTATTTTGAGTTGTTGATAATAATCATTCAAAGGCAATCGACTGATAATTTCTCAATTCCGACTGAACGACTATAGAACAAGTGACAGGAAAGACGAACTCAGAAAAACGCAGCTTTTTGACAATGTTAATCTCAAGGATTTGTTTGTGACAAGAATAAAAGTATATTATCCCCTCCTGAAAATTCCTCTAATATTATTTTTCTTTTCAAACAGGAGGCCTTTGTAAAGCATAGATTTGATGAACAAACGGTTGCTCAGCTCTTAAATGATGAAGGTAAAGTAGAAAACCTCTTCAGTGTACTTCGAAGTTGAGGGAGGTTATGAGAGAGTTTTGATAAGAATAGGAGACTCTTTAATCTTACAGTTTATATTGCCAGAGATAGGTATCCAAACTGTACAAAACTAGAAATACTTTCGATGAGTTGACCAAACAAATTCAATAAACTCGAGAATCTTAAAAGTTTTCAAAAACATCATCAGCATTGCAAAATTCTAAAGATGAAGCAATTAGCAATCTCAAGCATTTACTCGATTAGACCAATGTCAAAGAGAACACGAATTATAGGAGAGGGCAACTTTGCTGAATTGTTCAATTTATCGTAATCCTGCTTGAAATGGGGCTATGGAAATAAGGAGATCTTGTTTCTTGGAATTACGACAGCAATGTTGCAATGTTAGTGAGAAGATATTTCTTGGGAATATTTGGCAGGTCTAATTTGAGATTTGAGAGAATTTGTTTGCTGACTAACAAAAAAAAGAGAGAGAAATGGGTTACAAATAATTAAGCAATTTTCTTATACCGATAAATTAACTTTTTATCATTGTTCGAAGAGAAGCCAATCTCTGACATTTCGCTCTGAAGTTGTGCTCATTTGATAGGCTTTGTCTGTTCTTGATCAAGAGTTTCGAAAATCATTAGGTTGCTCCTTGATCTAATATCTTACAATACTGAATTAATATCAAAAATAAATTTTTGCATAAAGAAACTATGGAAGATAAAGTAAATCGCTTTGACTAAGCACTCTCACATAAAGCAAATTTGTATCAAAGGAAGCATTTGCTTATCCTCCTGTCCGGAAATACCTCGAGCAAGATGAATCAGATCCCAATTTTTACAACCATAAAAGGCACATTTTCGTTTTTACTCGGGTCGGAAAGCCCGTCTACTCTCGGTAAAAGCTGGATTGCTTAAGATCTCATTAATACTCCCTTAGCTATGGTAATGAGGAGAAAATGACTTCATTTATAGCTACACTGAATGCCATCATGGAGAAACTGAGCTTACCACGAAACAAAGGAGAGAAACCTTCCGTCATGAGGACGATTGAAAATGAGGATACTCTTACAGTTTTCCTATATCGAGGTGAATTTTGTTACGTTTGTATCACTCAAGAAAAGCGAGATCCCCTTCCTTTTCTTATAAATATACTGGAGGCTGTGAATATCCAGGTATTAACAAAACCATTGCTTCCTTCTAAAGTTGTTGTGATCGCATAGATCGTTTCGATTATCACAGATGGTGTGAATAAGCAGCTGGAGAGACGTCCTGGCTATGATGTGAGGAATATGCTTGGAGGAACGGACTCTCATATTGGTTTGGCCATTAAAAATGCAACTAGATCTCCCGGTTCTTTTTTAAATGCGTTTATGCCTCATCCACTTGGGGGATCATTCAGGAACCAAATCCACTCAATTTTGAAAGAACGCAGACATCCTAAATCTCTGTACTATTCTCATTCAGATTCACATTCTAAGATCATCCATAGTTACACAATCTTGATCAGCCCGATCACCGTTCTTGCAATTTCGAAACAAAAAGGAACCGAAATTCATCCCCAAGACATGTTGCTTCTTTTCAATCTCGTTAACTCTTCATCTTCACTCAAGAAGACTGAAAACTGGGTTCCTTTGTGCCTTCCAGGTTTGAATATTTCATGAAGAAAAGATGTTAATATCTAACAACCTGGATAATAGGCGTGTCTCCGGAGGGCTATCTGTACGCATACGTCTACTTTTACACCAAATATATCGGTATTGCTCTCGTTGAGGAAATATAATTCATCATTTTCCTAGGCATTGTAATGATAACTGCAGAAACGACAAGCGAAACCTTCTTTGAATACTCAAAAATCAGCAAGGATATTCAAAAAGTAAACTTGCCTGATTTTGATGATCTCAAATACAAATCATAACTCTGCCAGGAACTCATAGAAACTAAACTGATGGAATCAATTACCAACAAGTTGTTTACTCTGCCCTACTCAGAAGGTATAGACTAGGATCACATAATATCCGGACTAATCGCTTCTTTCATTAGACATTATCGGCGTGAAGTCTTTGAAACATTTCCTTGTCAAATCAATTACTCACAATCAATTCACCATGCCAAAATACCTTCCATTGGCTGAGCGCGATAAGGAATTAAAGAAGTATTTGACCGCAATGACATTCTGATACAATAATAATACTGCATTAAGGTTGATTAAGGTCTACGCTGCCCTTTATCATCGATACCTCGAAGATTATCAGCCCAAGAAAAAAGATTTCCAATACTTTGAACTGAATAATGTAATGCTTTTATCAAACAATTGAGAATTGACTCTGGATTTTAGGACGGTCATTTTGCTTGCTTTGCGACACTTGAGCATATCGTTTTTGTTTGCATGAATCCTTTGGAAAGTCTGACATCCGTGAGCAATACGGCGAACAAGATTCTAAAATGGATCAAGGAAGAAGAGAACAACAACAGCTATTTCGTCGTTAAGATGTAAAATCAATAAAATATCTGCTCGTGAACTTCATAATTTTATTTTGGCTGCAAATCTGTGCTATTGTTTTTCTCTTGGCGAAATGAAATGAAATAGTTTCCACAGACGAGCTAGAAGAGTTAAAATTTTGAAACATTTCAGTCATTTATCAAGAGGATTGTGTCCTTGCTTCGGGCACTCCCTCCTTCGAAATTACTACAAATAAAATTTGAGACTAAAGTCTTGTAATTTTTTTTATTCACAGTTTGGACTACTTTGGACTGAGACTTAGAACTCCTTCTCAGATACTTTAGAAGATGACTCTTATTTGATTTACTTATTGAAGACTGAGAAGATTTTAGCCTATCAGAAAATTTTCATAGATTGGCTCAACAGTTTGAAATAAATTTATCAACGAAATAGTCATGTCTAAACCTCTTTCTAAAGAAAACACTCCACGTGCGGGTATAACACATTTTTTGCAGCAAAATAAAGAAACTTTATAGAAAAGCTTTCTCAGAAAGGTCAGAAAAATGAAGAACAGAGCCCTGATGGTTCCTTTTTGGGTCAGCCATGGCAGAAAAGTGATAATGTCACGTAAACTTTTGAACTATTGCAGGTTCGCAATTACTATCCAATAAATAGAGAGGAAGATGTCAAATCCAAAGGAATGCCTTTCAGCATATCAATGTTGAAAGATAAAAGTATTGATTCCTCGAATTTCTATTCGTAATTAATCCCCATTGTCTAGGTGATGTCTCTCTGAAGCTCGACCTAAGCGAAATAAAGCTTCCTTTGCATACAGTTGGTACGGCTATCATAGAAAATTCAAGCTTGTTCATCACATCCCGAAATAATTAGCATTAACTCAAGAGAATGAATCCCCCCTCGGCAGCAAAGGACGAGCATCAACCGGGCGAGCCTCTGGAAATAGGAGTCCATCCAAGCATCGTAGGGCTTTTCAATCTACTAGAGTCTAATTTATTATAGCGATTCCTTATACTCAACTTCGAAGAGAACTATCTCAAGGCCGGATGTATAGCTTACTAATAATTTGTGTAACTAATATTACTTTGTGCAGGGGTCTATCTCCCAGAGGAAAAGTAGAAGATCATCCAGATGATAATGAAGAAGGTGTTATATTTAATAGCGATAGTTCAAAATGAAAAATGTTTTTTGGAAAATTTAGAAAAACCCATTTCCTTTGTGAAGAGAATGGAGGTTGAAACAAGAATCATAGAGAGTGAGGAAAAACTACCAGAAAATGTTCCAGATGTAAGAAATAGCTTGCATGGATCCTGTGATAAACACTAAAAAATTTCCCAAAATAGAGGCGTGTGGTTGGGAAAAGAGTTACTTTGGAAAAACCTTTGGATATCGATAAATTTGAGATTCAAAGGAAAATTTCGAATGCTAAGAAGGTGAGTTCTCTTGGAAATGTTGGAGAGTCCCCGTCACCAAAAGAAAAATTAATCGCAAGTCAACCTAATCTCACATTGAAAAGAGGGAAGAGTTATGTTGAAGAAAAGGCAAGATAAAATTATCATACCAGCAGTTCATACAACCAAATGATTATTTTAGACAGTGAAAAAAGTGATCACCGAGATCATTCCCTCAAAAAAGGTTAGGCTAACACCAATGCATGCGAGAGAAAATTTTTACCTCTCTTCTGAGCAAGATAAAGAATTTTTCCGAGAGGATCAGCGTCGCATTGCCAGTCAAAGGCGTGAAGAATATGCTCGTCGAGTATGAATTAGAGTTGAGATTTACATTTCCTTACCTATGCGAAAAAAAGTCAAAAGGAATGCTTAGAGAAATTGAAATTACCGAAGTCATGCGAACTAAACTCGAAGCGGCCCTTATTATCCAACGATGGTTTAGACAGCTTAAAGAATCAAGACGAACCAGCTTATTAAACAAGCCCCCGGATCAATTAGCACAAGCAAGTGATCAGCAGGCTCAAGACGAACTAAAGCGTTCAGCAGGAAAAAAACGTGAGAGTTCAGCTTCAATTAATTCAAGGGATGATCCACAGAATAAGAAAAACGTTCTGATAACTCCATACGGTACCGCAACATTCGCTAGTCCTAAGAGTATGTCGAAAATCACAAGCCCCAGAACAGGAGCAGATGCCAACACATCTGAACTCGAAGAAGAGCCGCGACAAATGCCAATTCCTAGTTCAAATCATCCTAATGCGTCAGAAGATGGTCGAGTCCAGGAGACTGGAGGGCTATTAAATCGCACTTCTCCTGAAAAAGAAGAAACAATTTCGAAACGAACCGCTGAGAAACTAAAGTCGAAGGAGCTGAGCCCAGAGCAGAGGCTGGAGAAAGAAAAAGAGAAAAATCAATCTGCGAAAGAAAAACTTAAACTTCTCCGAGAGGCGGAAATGAAAGTAATCTCACGTTGAGTAGTTTTCATATTCATACTAATATAGGCAGCAATTACAATCCAGAGGAAGTTTCGGGATTGGAGAAAAACACATCCGAGCAAGTTTAAAAATATTTCTGTTCAAGCAGATACTATGGCCAATCCTTTCGACGAGAGCCTTCTTTATACTGAAGAATTCAACACTTTTTGCAAGGTAGCAGCCCTGCTTCTTTTCATTTATTTTTGACGTATAATGATAGGCTCTGTCTCAAAATCCTGTTTTTCAGAGCGCTCTGTCATATCAGTGGCTATTCTTGTATTTTAGAAAAAGGTTAGCTCAAGGTGTCAAGGAAGCTGGTCCGAAAGCAGATGTGAATGAAATCATGAAGAAAATACTTAAAGGAATGCCTGTAACTGAAGATCAAGAAAGAAGAATGGCAATTATGATGGAACAAAGATATCAAGCTCTCCGAAACTCAAAGACGAAGAAGTAGTTTCAAAATTGATTTAAGTTTTTTTTTTTGTTTTACGGATAACTGCTTTGCTATAAAAGGGCATTTTTTTTTTATACACTCTCTCTTTCTTTCCGATATAATTTAATCAACAAATAAGTCTAAATGAAATGGGAAGTGTGGATCTTACTAGATGCCAAAATTTTCGAGCTTGGACTGACAATTTCCAATAATAGTTTTGATTATATAAAGCATTATATTTTTTAGTGATATTTTTTTTTTGAAGCATCGTTTGGGTATTTAAAATGGTTGTTAACAATATTAGTAGGTTAAACTTCGCCTGACTTCAGAATCTATTTTACTAAAATAAAAAATTGAAGTATTTAGACAACATATTACAAAAATGAATGGTTTATTCGATTTGATGAATCACATTTCAGCTATTCAGAGCGTTTCTTTAGCTTTTCTTGTTGTTACTACTGAATTTTTCAGGCAATTCTACATTGAAATCTGAATGCGAACATTTTTACAACTTCAAATTATGAAAATGGTGACATTTTCAACACTCAAGCAGCTATACAATATAAGCAGTTATTCAGTTTTTTTGCCTCCTTCTTTCCATAAATGAGCTTTCTGAAGGAGTTTCATATTCCTCTTTCCAGCTTCATCATCAGGGAACAAGTAATCATAATATTCTTCCCAGCCTAAGAGAATTTCGGTAAGTATATATATAAAAGATGGAAAGAACATACCTGCTTCTTCTTCCGTTTCTCCATCTGATATTTTGATTCTACGCTGTTTAATGACCTTCTTGGGTAGCTTGGCAACCACTTTCTGCAACGATTCTTCATCACCTTTCTCTTTTTCGATGTCTCTCCAAGTTTCCAGCAAAATGACTCTTTCCTAGGCAGAGTTAGGTCTATATAAAACATAAGTTAGATCAATTGCATACTTCTTTTAGATTGGGGTTTTGCTTGAAATAGTTATTGGCATCTTCTAATACCTTGCGCGCTCTTTCCATCTCTCCAATTTGGAATTCAAATTGAGCAAAACTGATCCAGACCTGTCAACGCAATTAGAGCGATTTTCTCATTAAATTAACATTACTTTAACATGTTTGGATTTTTCGAGAAGTCTTTGGTACAGATCCCTCACTCTATCATACTCTTCCAGTGAGATCTCCATGTCGATATAGGCTTTCCAGAGTGTTTCCGGCATATCCATGAAGTTTTGGTTGATTCCTAACTCATAGATGGCTCGACTTCGATCGATCTCCTCCAATGATCTAAATAAATAAAAGCGTTTAATATATCTGCTAATGACATGCTTAATTCATACTTTTCAAGCTCGGCAAATTTAATCCATGCAGTTGGTTTATCTGGGAAGACTTCAAGGTATTTTTCGTAGATCTTTCTGCAGCGATCAATGTTTGCAAGTTGAAGCTCCAATTCCACGTATGCATTGAATATCTTTTCACGAGGGCACTTTCCAATTGCCATTCCGAAAATCTTTCTCACTTTATCGAGATTTTTGCATCGAAGTTGGAAGTGCGCATACATGATCCAGATTTTGGAGAAAGTAAATATATGATGAGGGATTAAGTTCAACACCTGCTCGTAAACAGCATTCGCATTTTCTATATTATTTGCATCTAGTTCTTCAAAGACAGCATAATTGATCCAGAGGTAAATATAACGCCTCCAGAATCGTTTCTCCTGGGCTGGAGGAGCATTTTTGACGGCTTCTTTGAAAGTCTCTCTCACACGATCAAAGCTGCCAGTACTCAGTTCTAAATTCGTGAGATCAAACCAGGCATCGTAGTTTAATGGGTTAGCATTAACTTTCTCTCTGTAAAGCAACCTCCTTTTATTGAGAATGAGGTCATCAATCTCGTCCTTGGTCCCGTGCTGTTTCTCAAACATCACGTAAGCATCGTAGAGCTTATATGCTTTCTCTTTTGGAATATTCTCCAGGCCATATCGATAGATCTCTCGTGCTCGCTCGATCTCCTTGCATTTTGTCTCAAATTTTGCAAAATAGAGGAAATAAACTTCCTTCATTCCACCATCGCCAAGATCTTCCAAAGCTTTCTCGTAGATTTGCCTAGCAGCCTCTCGATTCCTATTCTTTTCTTCGTAACGAGCAACTTTTAGATAGCTTTCAAGCTTAGGGAAGGCTTCGAGATAGCGGTACATAATTTTACGACAGTTCTCAAATTCTGACATTCTCTGCTCGAACTTGAAGTACGCCATCCAAGCGCTCTCAGGAGGGTTCCAGGTCATCCATTTCTCGAAGATAGCTCTCGCTCTGTTATAATTTCCCAACATCTCCTCCATGTAGGCATACTTATACCAGAACTGATCCACACGAGGTAGATAGGTGCAGGCTCTCTCCCAAACATTCCTCGCATGATTGATGAACTTGTGTCTCATCTCCATTTCAGCGTATTTAAGCCATAGCGATATATTTTTGTAATCAATGTCAATTGCTCTTTCGAAAATTGATCTTGCTCTTCTAAATTCTTGAAGACTTTCTTCCCATGTGGCGTACTTAATCCAGGTGTAGATGTGATGCTTTTGTCTTCGGAGGTTATTCTCGAAATCTATTCTCTTTTTCAGCTTGTAATCATTAAGTTCTTCTTCGCCCATAATGCGCTGCGTTGGAGGTTTGACTGCTTGATGCTTGTGGTCTTGCGAATCACGCAGGATTTGCTCAGCAGTAATTTGGATGGGTGCTGCTGACTTATCCTTGACCTTGGGAGGCTTCATCAGCACCATGTTTGACGTCTTGAAAGGGTCCATGATATTAAAATATCCTTCGAATTATTTCAAATAACAATCTTGCAAATTACCGCTCTAAAGTAAATAGAGTTTCTAAATCCTACAATAAGTCTAACAACTTGAAAGCCATGCTTTCTCAAACTTTCATCTTTTTTGTTGAACTGTTTCTACTTTATTTCAACCTTTCACGTAAAATCTTTTATTCTTTTTAGCTTCGTTAAAGTTATTCTTGTTATTCTTAGAATTTTGTAATGTAATCTTCTGTCTTTATAATAGGGAGTGATTGAAAACCCGTTTCAAGTGAGCCAGAACTCAGTGGAAATTTTACCAACCAAAAAAAAATTTTGAACGCTTTAATAGAAATTAAGCAATGGAAAATGCTCTCTCTTTTTGTTGAGTCCAATAGTGGAAGGAACAAAGTGAATAGAGAATACCAGCTCCACTCCATTTATCAATGAGTGCTTACGAATGAATTTATGAAGAGAGATTTTATTTTTTTTTTAAAGGCAGGAGCCAACGATGGCATGAGACTCCTTGTTTGCTTCGAACAGCAATTCTGTCTATGAATATCTCATTTTATTCCAGAAATGTTCATTCATGTGTCAATGTGCCATCCGAGTCATCCGTCCAGATAGTACATATCTTTTATGAATGCTGTGAATAAAATAGTTACTTTAAATCAAGAGCTTAACATTGTTGGAATTACTCATTATTCCAATTGGCCGTTTCAGAGTTAGTCGGCTCAATTTGATTATCAATAAGCTCAGTTAAAGTGACTAAAGGCTCTTCGTCCCCTGAGCATGTTTTCATAATTTCACTTTTTGAACAAAAATGGTTGCCATGTGCAACCCGAATCTCAGGGGTTAGGATCTGATGCGCATCAATTATGAGAAATAAGCTAAGTTGTTCTGTGTATTTTATTAACTCATATTTTGTATCGATAAAGATAATATTTTCAATAATCTCCAGACCTCAGCTTCCCATTTCAGTTTTGAAGAACATTGCCTTTCAGTATCGACAACCCTACCTGATCCGATTTCATTTCCAAATTGTTTCCTGCTCAGGTGATATTATTAGAGGTTTCACATTTACCGATGTTTTAATTTAGCTTTTCAGATATAAAATAAGCGCTGCAAGTTAATTTGTCGGTAGCGATTTTGAAAAACGGAAATTTTGACAAGTGTCGTATTCCTACTATTTAAACTGCTCTAAAAGGTATCTTTTTATATAATAAAACTCCTTCGAAATAAATAACTCAATATCTCCTTACCAGAGAGGGAAACTTCCATGAATAAGTTCGCCATCGTGCTTATCGGGTTGGTCCTGTTCGCTTGCACTGGATCAGCTGAAAAAATGACCTACGATGAGGGTGTTTTGATCCTCACAGACGAGAATCACGATCTCGCTCTGTCCGTTTTTGGAACTATCTTCATCGACTTCTACACACCTACTTGTGAACACTGCAAAACCCTGGAGCCTGAATTCATCAAGGCTGCCAAAACTATGCATTTAGCTAAGCCATCCTGCACATTCGCAAAGTTGAACGTCGATGAACAGAAAACTTCCGCGGAAAAGTACAGAATTCCAGGATATCCAACTATGCTCTTGATCAAAGACAGAAGACTCTATGAATACCGTGGAGAGCATACCAAGGACGCTATTGTTGCTTGGGTCAAACGAGCTCTTAGCCCTTCTTATGTCAATATCACCACCGCTGAAGAACTCAACGAGTACAAAGCTAACTCGACTGTTCTTCCAGTCTTCTACGGCTCTCACGATGAAGAGGCATTCAGACAATTCGAAGAGGCCTCAAAGTTCTTCATCACGGTCCCAGACTACAGATTCCTTGTTGCTGCTGACCCAGAACTCGCTAAAGCAAACGGTCAAGCTTATAACGGAGACGTCGTCATCTACAAGAAGCACGACGTTGATGAAAAAGTCAAGAATGACTTTGACGCTGAAGAACTCAGAATCAAGGTTGAGACCAGTGAATTCCCAATCATCGCCAAGTTTGACGACCGCTTTGCTGAAAAGCTCTTCCAGAATATGCAATCAGCCCTCTTCTTGGTTGTGAATGACTCAGAAGAAGACAAGAAAGCTGTCGCTGAGCTCGAAAGAATCAAACATAAGATTAGAGGACAATTGATGATTGCCACCGTCGATAGCAATGAGAAGATTGGAAAGAAGATGATGAAATTTTTATCTTTGGACCCTAAGAAGCTCCCTGCTGTGAGAAAATGATTGCTATTCTCAAGATTTTAATTCAAATATTTTATATAGGTCAGAATTATTGGTCCTGAAGGTACTGATGTCGCCAGATACCCAATGAAGACCGAAATCACTGGTGAAAACATCATTAAATTCGTCAACGACTATAAGGACGGAAAGTTGAAGGCCACTTTTAAGAGTCAGGAAATCCCTACCGAAAATGATGGTCCTGTTAAGGTAATTTTGGTTCAAAATCTCAAATTTCTAATCTAACAATATCAGATTGTTGTTGGAAACACCTACAGAGAGATTATCTTTGACGAATCTAAGGACGCCATTATTGAAATTTATGCTCCATGGTGCCACTATTGCCAAGAGGTAACGTTTTTGAAATTATTGAATAACTTAAATGGCTTGGAATTAGTTCGCTCCAAGATGGGAAGAAATCGGAAAGAGACTTTCTAAATCTGCTGATTTAGTTATTGCGAAAATGGACGGAACCCAAAACGATAAACCTGGTGGTCAAGTCAGCTCGTTCCCAACCATTTTGTACTACAAAGCAAACAAAAAAGACAACCCAGAAAAATATGAGGGTGACCATACTATCGAACACGTTATTGAGTTCATCAAGAAACAAGCAACGTAAATATCTGACTTGAGATTGCTTTCTTACAAGATGATATATATATTAGTGTCGAGATCAATGATTCTGGCCCAACTGGAGAATTCAAGCCAGCTTCAGTTACTTCAGGAACAGTTGAAGCACCTGCTGACGATGACGATAATGATGATGAAAGAGATGAACTCTAAGATATTAAATTTATAGCTACATAGACCTCGAGTTTAGTCTGATTTCCACAATTGCTGAATGCTTAGACTTCATATAAGAAATAAATAAATTTGACATTCTAATACGGAATATTAACTCTTTAAATTCTTCAGGGCTGAACACTCTCCTCAATTAGAAGTGGCCTGACCAAATAAAGGTTTCAAACCCGATCTAACAAAAAATCTCGTAGGTGGGATGGCTATTAGAGTTTTTCTTCCAGCAGATTTTGAGATTTGACCGACCCAAAAAGTGTTTTGTGCTGAAAATAAACCCACTTAGAGAAACAGGAAAAATTCAAAGGGTAGAATTTCCGAGAATCAGAAATTAAACGGTTTCATGTCACTAGTTCCAAAGGGCAGGCTACATTTTTATTGAAGAATTGATCGGCCCTTTGCATTTGGGCAACTACTTAAACGCACCGAGAAAATGAGGACTTAATTTGCTTCACGCTAGTTAGATTTGTACATACCTTTTACATTTTTTTTCTCAATAAATTGCTTGACTTCCGTTAGGTTTTTGGAAGAAAAAAAAAAATAAAAAATCTGGAGAGGCTTTACTTAAATAGGCTATAGCTTGGGAGATCCAAGCCTGAAAATCTTAAGAATTTCTCTAGTTAGTTAAGTTATGATCAACAAAGTTTTACCCGGCGACATATTAGATAACTCCTTTGACTTTTTCAGTCATGCAGTTTATAGTCGATACTGTTATCTGACTCCATTTTTACAGCTTATAAGGAGAGAGAGAGATTCAAAGTGAATATTTGGTAACATAATTTCTTCTTTAATTATTTTTTTGAGGAAGGGAGGTGTCTCAGAACTTTCATTCAGAACGGTCAGATTTCTCATCGCCTTCGTGGGATTGATGTTATGCAAAAAGGTTTCATTAATACTTCCCCCTATTTTTATTGAACAGTTTCGGAGAATTTTTGGACATTGATTCATGGCTATTTGAGGAAATAATTATACACAACCCCAAAATCCGCTGCAAGAAACTAGCAAAATATTTGTATTATATTTCACACATAACGGTATTTGATTGATTATTTTAAACAAAATTTTCTAGTAGCTATCTCAACCGATTTAGTTTAATCACCAAAAATTTTTTGGACCTTCACACTTATAATTCAGATTGGTTTAATCCTGGAGCTGCTTCTATCGCCATTTTATTGTTTTCGTTTATTCGTTCCTCAGAGATTTCACCTTTCATTGATACTTCTTATTAGATTTATTTTTTCTAAGTGTGTAATCCTACCTTCTGTCGAGATTATTTGGTCTTGTTCTTTAACTTCGTGTTTTTCTTTTGGATTATCAACGGCCATCATGGCTTTCGTTCTAGGTGCTGTTCTTGGAGCTTTTTTGCTTATCTTCTTTGAAGTTTGTCTGATTTTTGTTCCTCCTGAGATATTTACGACATTCATTCTTCCTTTTCGATTTTCGTGGCTGTTGCTAACGAACATACCCATCATTCTTGATTGAAAAGCCTTTTTGGACGCTAAATAGTGATATTAGGAGAGAGAATTTCAGAATAAAGTACAAAATTTGGATTGCTTTGAGTCATTTATATTATTCGCGTGGCTCACAGCACTTTGCAAAGGCTTTTCTTGGTCAAAGTATTCGTTAACGTTAGTTTTAGCAGATTCGCAGCTTGGGAATTGAGTTTCCTCATTCATTTCATTGAGCTGACTCTTAGGCTCTGTTGCACTCAACTCAATAATTTTTCTGGTTTGCTCCCATTTTTCGCTTTTAAAGTATGCCTTCACATCTGGATCATTCGCTGCGTGAACAAAATTTTTATCAGATCCAAGCGACATTCGAATTATTTACAATCCATCAATTTTTGATAAAACTTTGCTTTGTCGATACTTACGCTATAAGGATAACATTTACAGTGCTAAAAGTCCATATTAGAAAGGGTGTATATTGTTGTAGCTCTACCTGTACAGTCGGTAGTACATCGAGCCATTTCATTGTGGCGAAATTTACAGCTTCAGCGATATTGAAACCCCAATTAAATCCCGAATGGTATGCTCCTCCAGCAGTTACAATGAATTCACCAGGATTTTGGACCATTTTATGGATCTTAAGATCAGGTATATATTTTTTCAGCACGTAAGGTGATATCATGGCGGTTTTATGACGCATGTATTCTTTGCATATGCCAGCCTCCTTAAAATGTGTTCTGACAAAATTCTCGAGTTTAGGTCCTTCACTGGCTGGCAAGCAATACCAGAACCTTTGTTTTTTCGAATTTAATTTATTGTTGATCAGAGTCGAGAGTACTTTGGTTTTCCAGTATGCAAAAAATTTATACTCGAAAGATCGAGATCCTCTTTATGCCAAGCGAACATCGCTTTCCAAGAGCCAACATACAGATATGATTGAGTAATTCCTGGAATTTGATCGCCCAATCCTTCTCTAAAGCAAAACCAGATTACATGAGTGTATGTTAAGGAATTCGTGGCTACGTTAACAAGTTTGGGAAATCATTAAGATTCCATTTCACATCTTTATCGAATAAAGTGCCTAAAATATCGATACCATATATTGGAGAGGTATAAGCAATCGTCTTCCAAAACTTTGATTTGATAAGGAATACTGGTTTTAATTAAAAGTCAGAATTACCTGGCTTTCGATTTTTTCTACTTCCTTGAAGTCAGTTTGCTTGTCCAACGCTTTCACACTGTTGTAAAAGTCCTTAAAACTTGACGCCTTTCTCTTAATTAGAGTCACCTTGTAGATTCCTGAATAAGGGCGCGAAAAAGTGGTTGTAATAAACATGTTCGCGAAAAAAAATTAATTTCGAAATACCTTTCTCGCCAGTGAGTTCTTGGTGCACGATTGTTGAAACACATTGCTTCTCTATCTCTTTGTCTACCGGTAATTCCCGCGGTTTCCAGCCCGCTGGAGGTATTATCTATGACAGTTAGTTACAAATTGGATGGGGGGTGCAAGCGCTACTTTTATTAATCCATATTGTGACAAGGATTCATCACTTCCCAGTCTTTCCAAATATTTTTTGTGGTCTGAAAATTCTTCGGAGGTGGGATGGAGGATTGGTCCATACGGGATTTCACAGTTTAGGTCCATGGATAGCGCTTTATTGTTCAAATTTGAGAAAATTATATTTATTCGTTGATTTGGTAAAGTTAAATTATATATATTCATTTATTTTGAATTGAAACACCCAATTTTTCGGGCTTCTATTGATAGCCAAGTTTTCGATTAAAAAATTGTTCCTGCCAGAATTTATCGGAACACCTATACACCCATTATCGAAGATTAACAACCCTGTCGAAAAAGCCCTGGAATGCATCCGCATTGGTATTTAGCGATTCCGTACGAATTGGAAATTATTTCAGTTGTCCTGGAAAGGTCAACGAACTCCATCTAAGGTGACTCTTTGAGAAGACAAGTTGTTTTGTAGAACTAAGTGTTAAGTGTCATCTTCTCTTTAACAATGAAAAACTCATAAACAAAAAAAAAAGGATTATCGAACACAGCAGTTTATAAATTAATAAACCCACAATAGAAAAGATCTAAATCTTTAACTCCCGAAATATTTATTGATTCGAATTTTCCCTTAAATTTTATTGCGAATGTTCTCTCAGGCTACGAACATTTTACCCTTAAGTTTGTGCAACCGTGTTCGGTGGAGTTCATAGTTATAGCTCTTAATAAATTTGTATTAGAGATGTTATCATCACAGTTATTAGCAACTTTTTTTAGTGAGAAGAGCATCTAACTACTTAATTCGATTGTTAACGAACTAACAAGGACCATTCAGTTCAATTGACCTGCATTTTCGAGTCATGGCATCTGTATTCAAAATATCAAGTGAAGAAAATTGAATAGAGTAAAAAAATTAGTTGAGCTTCATCTCCGGATTTTGTAGGTAGTAATAATATAATAATATCAGCAATAATAATTCAATAATTTAAAGAGGAGAATTTACAATCAAGGAGAAAGAAGATGGGAATTTACAAACTAATGGATCTCATTAGAGAGAAGGCACCTAATGCAATACGGTCGATTCAGTTGGATCTTTTAGCCGGAAAAACTGTTGCTTGCGATGCTCCGATGGTGATCAAAATTTCAAATTTTAAGAGATATAATTATTAGGCCATCTATCAATTCGTTATTGCTACCCAAGGCTATAATCAAACAAACGGGCTTACCGAACTCACCGATAAGGATGGAAATAAAACTGGGTAAAATTCATCTTCTCTCTTGTGCACATTGCTTTAATATCTATCATAAATTTATTAAATAGGCATCTTGTTGGACTATTAAATCGAACGATAACTCTCCTCGAGAGCGGAGTCAAACCCATTTGGGTCTTCGATGGAAAGCCACCGTTACTAAAGAGTGGTGAGGTAATATGCCTTTTCGGCGAATATTTCGGGGACATTCACTAATCATTGAAACTACTATAATTTTTAGCTTGCAAAGAGGAAAAAACTGAAAGATGAAGCAAAGGAAAAATTCGAAGTAGCGAAAGAAGCTGGGGACATGGGAGAGGCCCTCAAACAGAAAGTTAGAACAACACTAATTACGAAAACTATGGTCGATGACGCTAAGAAAATGTTGAGATTATTAGGGATTCCTGTTGTTGAGGTGAAGCTCATTATATAAGAAATGTGTTTGAATAAAAGATATTGTGAAATAGGCCCCCTGCGAGGCGGAAGCACAATGCGCTGAATTAGTTAAAGCTGGCAAAGCATATGGAACCGCCACAGAAGATATGGACGCGCTTACATTTGGTACTTTGCTTAAATTTTCCAACAAGTTGGTTATCTAATTTTACTAAGGAACCAAGTTTTTACTCCGAGGATTCAGCAACAAGAAGGATTCGATCAATGAAATTTCGTATGATGTGCTAATGAAAGAAATTGAAATGACCCATGAACAATTTGTTGACCTCTGTATCCTCTGCGGTTGTGATTACACTGAAACTGTAGATGGTAAATGTCCTTTGAATGATAAATTGATTAAATTATGATCTTTGTCATAGGCGTCGGACCGTCAACGGCATTCAGATTAATTAAAGAAAATAAAACAATTGAGAAAGTGATTGACAGGCTGCAAAGAGAAAATGATGATCCAAGATATAAAAGAAAGTACTTGATCCCAGATCCTTTCCTTTATGAAGATGCTCGTGAGCTATTTTTGCATCCATCGGTCAAAAAGGCTGATTCATTAGAGGCATCCACTCTTTTCTTGTAAAAAAAATTAATAAATAATAAAAATGCAAATGTAGATTAAATGGGGTAAGCCAGACGAAGAAGCGATAAAGAAATTCTTAGTCCAAGATAAGGGATTTTCCGAGACAAGAGTTGAGAAGGCTCTAAATAAAATCAAAGTAATTTCTGAGAAGCTTCACAAAGAGTTACCCTACTTAGTCTGCGAGTACTACAAGCCACCAATCTCGACTGGAAACCTTTTTTGGAAAATCAGTCATAGTGAAAAGGCAAGAACCAATATTCTTTGAGTACAAACCCAAAAAACCGAAAGCTGCAACAAAAAAATAAATTATCAGCAGAGGGTCTGGCTATAATTAATGCATGTTGAAGTATTCTTAGATTAACATTGTTTGCTAAAGCTACGGGAGTTGTTGTGAAATGATTCCAATAATATTTTATGAATAAGATTGTTTGAAGTTATTTTTTGAATATTGTGATAGTTCCCACTCATGCTTTGGATGAGAAAACAGCTAAATTATATCCAGTAATTGAACTTCTTGGATTAGATACTTGTAGCACACTTGAGTAGGGTTCCATGCAATGGCGTTAACACCATAAACGATGAAAACAGCTTTCTCATAAGTCTAGTAGGTAGACACGAGCTAAGTAGGCGTCTCAGGTAGGCTCTCTTCAATAGACTTATCTTGATAACAATAAAATAGAAGAAAGGTTCATCTATAATCTTCTTTAAACCGTTATCAAATAGCCATTGCATTGTTAGTGTATTCTACTACTTGGATCTTCTCGGAATCTTTCCATAAATAGCACTAAGAAGAATTCTGAGATCAATCAGGTGTTATATGCTAAATTTTGTGGCTTCCTGGGAGATTGTCTATAGATGTTTAAATTGTTAGCTATTTAATTTTTGAAAATTTGAGTTTTTTAAATAAAGTTTTCAGTTTGTATTTATCTAATAATTTCCACTCTCAAATCTTTCCAGCAAAGGAGAAATGTCCCTTCGTGATAGTTCAAGTATACGCTACCAGGCGATTACACGCGAAGAATATGTGCTAGCAAAGCATATTCCAGACGCGACATGTCTAAAACGAGTTTCAACCGAAGATCCAAAAAAAAATTCTGTTCCCTCTAAATCGAATCCAATGAAGCAGTATCTGCTAAAGTATTTTTCTGTGAATGTCGATAACAAAGCTTACTTGCATTCCATAACTATATTAGACAAAGAATAAATGACTTGAGGCAACAAAATTTTCAAAATTCTCAAAGCAAAGACACGATTTTTCCCAGAGAACGAGAGCTTCGCTTCAAAACAGAGTCTAGAGAACCTTTGTTTGAACTCAAGGGCCCTTCAACCCAGTCTGAGGAAAACGTAAACCTTTCAAATAGAATTCACAATGGGCCCCTAATTGGAGAGCATACAAACAAAAGTAAAGAGCAACAGCAACAGCAAGTTAAAGAACTAGAACATATAAATCAGAACATGGCGGCAGAGCTTCAAAATTTGAAAGCTGAAAATGATAAACTTCATGGACAAATGAAAAATTTGAATAAAATTGTGAAAGAACAGTCAGATCAGCTTACAAGACACCCTGGCAATCAAAATGAGCTGAAGGATTTGGCCTCAAAACTTGAAAGAAGTGAAAAAGAGAATAAAAAAATGAAAGAGGAAATGCTGAAAGCAGATGAAAAACACAGAAATAGTGAGGAAGGTTATGAGGCTCGAATTCACGACTTACAGAATCAAATTTCTCTTCTCCAAAGGCAAATTCAAGCTCGTGATGAAGTAATCCTCAAACAAGAGAACGAGAATGAGGGCCAGCAAATTCTGATAGGGAAATACGAAGAGGAATTAAGTACGCTGCGACAAGAATATGAAAAATCAGCAACGTCGAGAGTTGATAAAGAGTTAGCCTCTTACCAAATTGAGTGGGACAAAGAGAAACTCGCGCTTCAAGAGCAACTCGAAAATGAGACCGTAAAAAACCAAGATCTTATGAAAGATCTAGAGATGCAATATGAAGAGATTGCTCGATTGCAAGAAGAACTGTTGAATTTCAAAAAAGCTACGTCTCGAACAGAGCTTACTCAGCAAGAGACAGCAGCTGACCTTCAACTGAAATCATTGATGCTCATGATAGAAGTAGATCGACTTAGCAACATTGTACAAATGCTTAGTCACGACCTTGAAGATATGCACCGAGATAATATGATTTTAACGGCTACTCTTGAGCAGATGTCACCCAATGCTGCAATCGATTTGCAGGTAACAAAAATGAATATAGGAACAATAGCTCATCAATGAGAAAAAAAGGGACATGAAAACGAAGAAATGAAGAATAGAGAAGTTCCAGTACAACCCCATGAAGGAGGTTACATAGAATCCTTTAGAGTACCTGAGGAGGATTTGACCCCAGGGCTCGAGCATCGCTCCCAAATCGGTGTTCATCGACCTGAACGGAAGCTTATGGCTAAGCTGCCAGTAACTTCTAAACCCCTTTGTTTCTTGAAATTAACTCAATTCACCTCCTTTATCAAAGGAAGAGGCTAAAGATGAGGATTCTGAACTAGAAAACCAGAGAGGAAGACGAATTGAGGTATTATTCGCTTCATTTCGTAGGCATCAGAATAAAATCGACATTTCTACTTTCAGACTATTAGCGAAGAGCAAACTCCGAGGATTGGAGAAGTACAGCTCACTGAAGAAAATGTATGAATCGTTATCATTATTTGTAATCAATTTCGTTTGGACAAAAGCATAGAACAACTTCAAAAGACTCCCATAAACACAGTAATACCGATAGGTCGCATCAAAAAGAGGAAGAAGAACTGCATTCAAAGCTAAAAGATCAGGTAGCTTGATGTTGGCTCTTTTTTTTCTCCCTGTCTTCTTTCTCTCTTGCTTGCAATTCAATGACAGATAAAAAGATCTCTCTTTTCTTCGATTAACAAACGAACGCTTACAATAACACAAAATTTTAGGTTGAAAATTTGAAAGCTCATGTCGAGGAGCTAAAAGATAAAATAAGGTTCATGGGGGAGGACAATGAACGATTACAGGAGAACACGCAAAAACTTGAGGAAGCTTTGCGAGCCTTTGAAGAAGAAAATGCAACCTTAATTGAGAGGATGAAAGGTTTGGAGGAAGTGAACCAAGGGTTACAAGAAGAATTGACTGAAAAAGAAAATAAAATTAATGAGCTTGAAATTGCTATTAAGACGTTAAATGACCAAAATTTGGTGTTATCAAACATTATTAAAGAGCTTGAAAACAATAATGCGATTCTAGCGAATGACGCTGCTGCTCTAAGAGAGGATAGTGAAAAGTCTCTAAGCGAAAGGCTCAACGAATTAAACTTGCTCAAAGAGAGGGCAGAGCTCTTGGAAAAAGAAAAAGAAGAGTTAATAAGCCAAAGAGAAGACCTTTTAAAACATATTGAGGAAAGGGAAGGAATCATTAAAGAGCAGCATGATCAATTGGAACTTTTAGAATCCGAGAGACAACGGCTTGGTGACTTGTTGAATCAGAATGAATTAAGTGCTAAGAATCAACTAGAAGAGATCGAAAACGAAAAAAAGCAACTTCACAACAATTTACAACAAGCGGAGGAACTTCTGACAAATCAAAAGAATCAAATTGAAGCACTAATATCGGAGAAGGATGAGCTTTTGAAACAAATGCAGCGTTCAGCCTACGATGGAAATGAAGAGATTAGTCGAATTGCCGCAGAACGTGATCAAATAATGTCAGCTCTGAAACAGCTTCAATCAGAGAAGGAAAATTTAGTCGGAAACCACAATAATGAAGTTCAGAAATTCGAAGACGAAATTCTAAGTCTAAAGGATGAAATCAATGGACTCAATCACGAAATTCAGCAGAAAGATTCAATAGCTCAGAGTCTTCAGCAACAACTTGAAAATGATTCTACAGCCTTCGCTCAGGAACTACAGAGCAAAGAGGAGATTATCTTGGAATTTGAAAAACAAAACAAAGCACTATTGACTAAAGTCGAGAAAATTCAAAATAATTTCGAAAATCAAGAAAGAGCCTTGAATGAGAAAAGAGATACAATCCAGAAGCTCTCAGAGAAAATCAAAAAATGTGAGCAAACCATTGAACAGTTTGAGGGAGAAATTGCAGGCAGAGAGGAAGCTATTAATTCACTGAATACCGAAAGAGCTGCTCTTGAGACTCAACTCAATCAGCAAAAAACTGAGAATATTGCTTTGCTGGAAGACAATAATACCATGAAGAATCATCTTCTCAATGCTGTATTCAATAATATCTGCAAACAGAAATAACAATTTTTTCATAGGAAAATGAAATTAGAGACATATCCCAAGCAAATCAGCAGTTGAACGAATCTATTGCGGCTCTAGAGACCCAAAAGCTTGACTGCCAAATGAAAATCATTCTTCTATGTGCAGAGTTGAGCAGAGTTTCAAAAGTGCTTCAAACTAAAGAAGAGGATTTAAAGCAACTTGAACATCAATTTGAGCAAGCGCAACTACAGAATGAAGAATCAATCAAAACTACACAGGATCATCATGAAAAAGAAATAAAGGCTAAGGTAAGCTCTTTGGAAATCTTCCACGAGCTAAAACATGTGTCAGGAAGCAGAAAAACAGAATGTGGAAGCACAACTCAGCCAGAAACTGGCCGCTGCGGACGACGAAATTCGTAAAATACAGAAAGAGAATCTTGAATTAGGGAAGAACTTGGATGCAGCAAACCAGGAAATCGAACGACTAAATCACGTTATTGAAGAACAGAGGGTCGAATTTGATCAGAGACTTGATTCAGCCTGCTCTGAACTGGCAAGCCAAATGCAAGAAGTTTTTGTAAGCACATATCAATTGTTTCTTTTTATCTAATGATTTAACAAAGCAACATCAACAAAATACCGATTCTCAAGAATTCGCTCGAAAAGAACAAATGTTGAAAGATCAAATTAAACAACTAGAAGATGCAGGACAATTGTTGCAAAATAATATCAATGAAGCAACTAGCAAATGGAATGATTTAGTGGGCCAGAATAAGGAATTAGAAGGAGCTATTCAACACTTGCAAAATCAATTGAATGAAGCGACTCTTGTTGAAGGAGAGATCAAAAATAAAAACAAGCACTTAGAAGAGACTATAAACACTCTACAAAATGATATTCGCCTTCTTGTATCTGAGCAGGATCGTCTATCTCAAGAGAATGACTTCTTTAAGAACCAAATAGAGCTCTTGAAAAACCAGCACCTTGAAGCTCAGGGTCGGGCGGAGAGAGAATTCGCTGATAAACTTGAAACTTTCCGGCAATCAAAAGACCAGGAATTGGGACAAGCCCTTCGGCGTGCTCAAGAAGACACAGAAAGCATCATCGAGGAGAAAGAAAAAGAAATCAGGCATCTTGAGGGAGAAATACAAAAACTGCTTCAAGAGGTTAACCAGCGAGAACAAGGCCTCGCAAATGCTGGAAATAGAATAGATGAGTTACAGCGAAACTTTGCAGCTGAAAGAAGCCAAATTCTGGATCGTTTGGAAAACGAGAAAGCCGATGAAATAGTAAACTTAGTAACTTTTTTAGGGAAAAACTCACAAACAATTTTATTCAGAAAAAAGTAATCGAAGAGACACAAAGAGAAAAACTCGGAGAGCTCCAAAATCTTCGAGATACTCTTGAAAATGATTTTAGAATCAAATTGGAGCAACAGCAATCAGCCTTTGAAAAAGAAAAGGCTGACGAGCTTGAAAGACATCAACAAGCTCTCGACCAATTGAGCAGAGAGGTTGAAACTCTCAGAGCTGCTACCATCGATCCGAAGGACCTTGAAATAAGATTTTCGGCAGAAAAGGCTGTTTTGGAGACACAGATACTGCAAATAAAGCAAAAATTAATCGAACTTCACAAAAGAAACGATGAGCTTGCTTTCGAGAATAAGGATCTAAGAAATCAAATCAGAAAGAAAGACGAGGAAATTGAAGCGCAAAAAGCTGAAGAAAATCGTTTCGTAGCTGGACGCAGCAACGAGTTAGATGAACTTCGGAAGCAATTAGACCACTTCAAAAGGCTTCATAGAGTAACTTATCTTCAAAGAAATGCGATTTGACTCCAACTTCAAATAGGATACGATTGAAAAAAAAGCAAAGGCTGACGCTGAAAGAGCACTTCTTTTGACTGATCTGGAGCAACAAAGCCAACTTCTTCATCAAAATAAGATAGAATCTGATAAATTATATGAGCTCTTGGACGCAAGGAAGAAAGAGAACGCTTCTCTTGCCTCTGATGTATTGTTATGCTTCTCAAAGTTGGTACTTACAATTTTACAAATCAAGTTAAGTGAGGCAAGACAAGAGGCAGCAAGATACATGCGAGATTTTAAGGACATTGAAAATGAATACCTAATTCTGAATGAAAAATATCAGCAACTCTTCAATGAGTTAGAAGAAATGTAAACCTAATTTACTCTCTTAGAGCCTTGAATAATAATAATCTTTTGCAGGAAAAGAATCAAGGATATGTACAAGGAGCAATGGGAGCAGAGCAACGTTGATTTATCTCTCAAAAATAAAGAGTTGATCATCAAAATTGAAGAAATTGATATTCTCAGAGTGAAATACGAGGAATTAATGAGTCACATGACAGCCAATGCCCATCAAATGTAATTGAAAAAATTTCACCCTGAAGATTGAACTAAACTTGATTTTCATTGATTAGAGCGGTTTAAAAGGTTTCAAGTGGAAACGCTTGTGGATGTGTAAAATTGAGATTTGATATATATATTTTTTTTTCATTTGTAAGAAGTGAAATGTTCATAATTTATGCCAGTAATTATCAACTATAGTAAGATTTTCATAGAGTCTCTTCACCACAGCTTTCGGTTATTCAAAGTTTTTTAACAAATCTTCATTTGCAGTAATTCAAAGAGCAATAAATGAATGTCTTTTTAATAATATCCTTTAAATGAACAGATCCCATTCCTATGACAAGATGCACACTAGTATCATATTATTTTAGAGATTCAATGATCAGTTATCTCAAAATAGAATTGAACGGGGCTGTTTGATCGAAGATGGTTATAATTGAATCAATATTCGTTAATTTTGGATGTTGTTTAATCTAATTTGAAAGAAAACATTTAGTAGTTTATAATTTTTTAATTAATTTCAAATTTCAAATTTTGTTATATTTGGAGAGGGTAGGTATTCTATTGAGTATTCGGTAACCTTTGAGTTCTCAACTCTCATTGAGGAATACAAATCGTCATATCAAAGAAGTAATTGAAAAAGTACCGGTTTGAAGGCTTCATGCCTTTTT